>BNJS01002039.1_pt1 | contig 214179 bp, 300 predicted proteins | sample 8540461 | NCBI WGS metagenome assembly BNJS01 (sample SAMD00202454, study PRJDB9452) | human saliva metagenome | isolation source: human saliva | place: Japan
TCTCTATAAATTTGTGAAAATCTGATATACTATGTAAACTCTATACTAATATTTTATTTTTATTTAATTTGACATATTACAGTATTCCTGTTATATTTTGCTGTTTTTATATTTACCTTTTAAATTATTTTCTTTTTTTCTACTAAAACAAAGATTTTCAGCTCTTTAATGTTTTCTACCGTTTCCTTCTATCATTATGTATTCTTGCTTGGCAATATAATCAACTCCTATCTTCTATATATACAAATTATTATATCATAACATTTGTCAATACGCAAATCGCTATATTAAAAAAATATTTTTTTATTATTGACAAATGCCAAAATATAATATAAAATAAAAATAACATAAAGTATTTTTTTGTTTTTATATTTATAAAAAAATTATAAATCCTAATATCCCATATTAGGTAGAAGGAGAGAGAAAATGTTTGAAGAAGATTACAATGGTTACGGAGAATATGAAGAAAGGGAAGACCTTGCATTTTCTTGAAGATGCATATTTAGGATGTAACTTTTAGAAAATTTCTAATGACTCTTATGATGAATATATAAGATCATTAGAATATTAATTTAATTTATTTTAAAAAAAGAACTCATTTATTTGAGTTCTTTTTTATTAAATGTCAAGTGGCAAATTGACAAAATATAAAATTTGTGGTATAATTAAATAAAAAAATTAAAAAGAAAGGATTTTTGAAATAAATGATAACTATATACGCAGAAAAAAATTTGATGTAGGAATAAGAATAGCTTGTGCTTTATCAAATTTTTAAATTTAATAATAAAATAATATCTGTAGATAAGGTTGATGCTAATAAGAAAGCACTTGAAACAGCTTTTTAAATCAAAAAGGATTTATAGATATAATATGGAATAATGAACCAACTTATATAACTTGGGGGCAGGGGCATTTGTTAGAATTAAAAGCAGGCTAGTGACTATGATCCTAATTATAGATATTGGTCAAATATTCCACTTCCATTTTTTAAAAATAAATATGAAACTAAAAATAAAAAAATGGTTATGATTTTTAAATTGAAAAAAATCAACAGGAAAACCAGATGAAAAAAATTAAAAAAACAATTAGCTTTAATAAAAGATCTCTTTGATAAATCAGATTTAATAATAAATGCAACAGATGATGATAGAGAAGGTGAATTAATTTTTTTGCTTTAGTTTATGAATATACAAAAAGTAAAACACCATATAAAAAGAGTTACATTAGCATCTCAAACAGAAGATGGTTTTTATAAAAAGCTTTTTAACAATTTAAAGGATTCTTCAGAAGTGAAATCTAAAGAAAATGCAGGTCGTGCAAGACAAATAGCCGATTTTATAGTTGGTGTAAATCTTACTGTTGCTGTTACATTGAGAAATGTAGGTGAAATGTACTCAGTTGGAAGAGTTCAAACTCCAGTTTTTAAATATGATCGTAAAAAGAGATTTAGAAATTGCAAATTTCAAATCTGAAACTTTTTACACTATCAATTCTGAACTTAATAAAAAAATGGAGAAACTTTTATTGCTAAATACACAGATAGATTTAAAACAGAAGAAGAAGCTAATAAAATTATAAATGAAATATCAAATTTTAAAGCAAAAACAAAAAGAAGTTAATTCAAAAATAACAAAAAATGCCACCATTACTTCATAATTTAACATCTTTACAAAAAAAGAATGTAATAATATTCTTGGGTTAAGTGCAGCTGAAACATTAAGCTATGCTCAAAAATTATATGAAGGTGGCTATATAACATATCCAAGAACATCAAGTAGACATTTAAATGAAGATATGCAATCTGATGTTGATGAAATATTGAATAATTTTTGAGGAAAAAAATATCCTGAAGTTAAAAAAATAAACGAAGGTTTGAAAAAGATTTTTTTGATGATTCAAAAGTTGAATCTCACTATGCAATGATACCAACAAGAAAAGAGTATAACTATGGATCAAATAAAAATACAAGATCAAGTTTATGAAATTATTTCTCGTTCATTGGTTATGAGTCAGTTAGATGATGCTTTAATTGAAGAAACTTCTGCTGTTTTTGATATTGGTGGATATGATTTTTATTCAAATGGTTCCGTTATAAAGCAAGAGGGTTTTTTAAGTATAGTTAAAGTTAAACAACCAGATCAACTACCAGCCTTAATTAAGGGAGAAGAACTTGATTCAGAACCTTTTTATAAAAGAAGGAAAAACAACTCCACCACCAAAACTTAACGACTCTTCATTGTTATCTATGATGGTTAATGTTGGAAGTGAAAATCCAGAATTAAAAGAAATATTAAATTCAAAAGATGGAATAGGTACAGAGGCAACTCATAGCTAACATAATAAAAAAACATTAATTGATAGAGGATATGCTCAATATTCTGGTAAGTCTATAACTGCAACACAAAAAGGGTATAAATTTTATAGAAGCTTTTAACTGTAGAAGATTTAAAAATCAGCAGAAATGACTGCAAAATGGGAACAGCGTTTAAATAAAATTGAAGATAATGAAGATAATATGGAATTTTTTTCATTAAAAGATATAGAAGATATAACTCGTAAGTGGTTAGCTCAAATTTCAAGAATGAAAAAGTATTAATTCTGGTAATAAAAATAAATCAAAAAAATTCTAATCAGATGGAAATTAAATGTCCAGTTTGTGGGGAACATTTAATAGATTGGGAAACCTCATGGTTTTGTCCAAATAAGGATTTTTGGTTTACAAAAAGAACTTTTTATCTGTAGACTTAAAAGAATCAGATTTAAAAGATCTTTGTGAAAAAGAAAAAAACCAGATACATAAATGGATTTATTTCAAGTAAATCAGAAACAAATTCCCAAGTCCTACAAGCTTTAATATTAAATGAAAAAAATGAATTAAAATTTGAATTTCAAGAGTCTAAAACATTCAAATGCCCTATTTGTAACGGAAAGGTTAGAAGTTACAATTGGGGATATGGATGTGAAAATAGGGATTTTAGCATAGGTAATGAAATAGCCTCTGTTAAAATAACAGATAAAAATAGTTGATGAACTTTGTAAAAAAATAGAGAAACAAAATTGATAAAAGATTTCATTAATAATAATGGTGAAAAAAATTTGAGGCAAAATTAATAATTAAAGATGATAATAAAATAGGCTTTTAAAAAGGGGATAAATTTATGACAAAAATTTATATATAGTATTAGCAACAATACTTTTTATCTATGGCTATAACAATGACTATAACTGGTAATTTAAATATAATAACTTTATTTTTTTCTTTATTGTTTTTTTATAGCTTATTTATATTATTTATTCAGTTTATCAAGAAAAAAATAGATAAAGGTGAAACTAGATTAATTTCAGGTAAAATAATAAATATAAGAAAAAAAGGGTATTAGATTTATGGATAGATATTATTTCGTTGTTTTTTTGAAAACGGAAGATGGATTAACCTATTGTTTACATACTAACCATAAACACCTTGCGAATGCTCAATATATTGAAGTGTCAATAAAAAAAATCAAAAATTCAATAATACCGTATAATGGTATGTTTTTTTATAAAAGATTATATATATATTAATACTGGCTATAATATACATAATAACTCTTGACAAAATTGTAATTTTGTGATATAATATATAAAGATAAATATCAATAATGGGGGTGAGCAAAATTAAATGGGTAAATAATAAATATTTAATTAAACTTAAAGAAGCTGAAAAATGGAAAAAAGTTATTAGTAGCATCTCTTTTTATAGTGATAGTAATAGTTGGTGTTTTATATTCTCAGTTTTCTAATAGTATAGAAAAATAGATATTATAAATTAAATTCAACAAAAATATCAAAAACAGGAATATGATTTTTTTATTACAATACAAATTATTTAAATTTTATTAAAAAAATAATAAAAAAATAACTTGAAAAATATAAATTTAAATTTAAGTAAAGATTTGTCAGAACAAAAAAATCAATTGATGGTATTAATTCATGGAGAGCATATTTTCAAAAAAAGAAGCTATTAATTTTAATAAAGAAATTTATTCAATAAATCTATTAGCAAGACAAAATGGATTTAGCAAAAAAATAGGGATGAACTATTTAAAGATTACATAAATTCAATAGAAAATGATGCTAGAAATTCAAATGATACCTTTGAAAAAAAATATTAAGAGATAGACATGGTAAAAATGCTACATTGGAAAAAAATTAAAAAGCCTCTTAAAGATTACTTATTTGCAAATGCTTATATAGATAATATAAAGAAAAAAATAAACATTTTACAAATAATGAATATGAAGAATTTTTACAAAAATAAAGATAATTTAGACAAAATTGATTATAGAAGTTTTGCAACAGAAGATGAAAATATAGCAAATAATATATATGAAAAATTCAAAAAGATGAAACTTCATATAATGAAGAGGTTTTTAAAAATGCACCAAAAGAGGAACTAGAATTATTTAAAAAGAAAAATTCAACAAAAATTAATTGGTGCTAAAAGAGATAATATGGATAAAAATGTAGCTTCATGGCTATATGATTCAAATAGAAAAACTGGTGATATGGCTGTTATCAAAAAGTGAAGATGGGAAACATTTTTGAGGTCCTTTATTTTTATACACAGGTATAGGGATAATACCTCTGGAATAAATTTGAAAATAATCTTTCTTGATAAAAAAACAATGAAGATCTTGCTAATTCAATTTACAATAAAGTAAAAAAATGGAGATGAAAAAAACATTTAATGAAGAAGTGTCTAAAAAAATACCATAATTAAAAAAAGATAAAGGAAACAAATGGTTATTATAAGAATTTTTCCAAAAAGGCTATTTGACAGACGAATTTGATACATGGGCTTTTGATAGCAAAAAGAAAAATGGAGATATTATAAAAATTAAAATATGAAAATGGTTTTTATAATAGCTAGATTCCAAGATAAAAAAATAAAAAAAGAATCTTGGAAAAATAAATGCTGAATCTAATATGTTAAATATTTACATTAGTGAAACTGTTAAAAATGAAATTAAAAAAAGTTAAATTCAATGATGTAAATAATATTTTTTTATTTAAATAAGAAAGGATTATAAATTATGATTTTTAAAAAAAGTGCATTTTTTTAGAAAGTGAAGTTGAAAAAAATATGAAGTAACAGGTAAACAAAGAGAGGTTTTGGTATTTCCAATAGTGGCAAATAAAGAGGCTTTATCTAATCCCGTTGAATCGTATTATAGTTTTAAGTTTTCAATTATGAATAGATTTGCAAAAAGGTTCAAATGAACGTTTACAAATCTTAGACAAAAAAACATTACATTTGATTTTTTATGAAAACATATGTAAACAGGCTTTAGAAGAAGAAAAATGAATGTGCTGTTATAATGTTTGAAATAGTACCATCTGTTTTAGATAAAGAAGATTAAAAAAATAATTTTTAATTGCAGTTCAACAGTCTTTGAAAAAGATATATTGGATACAATAATTGCTAATTTCTAAAAAAATATAAATACAAATTATACAAAAAAATTAAAGAGCTTATAGCTCTTTTTATAATAAAATATGTTATAATAAAAGGTATATGATAAGTATTTATATAAAAATTATTTTAAAAACCCATAGTACCCAAACTATGGTAGAAAAGGAGAGATGAAATGAAAATAAGAATATTCAAAAGAATATTCCCAAGTAAAAAGCCAATAGCTTTAAACTTAAAGAAGAATCATTTACAATTTCACTAGGTATAATTGAAAAAAATAGAAAAAGAAGAATTAAAATTTCAATCCTTAAAAGTTGGAGATAAAAATTTCAATAAAAAGGAGAATATCTTCCGTCATCAAAAAAATGTCTATTTTAGTAAAAGAAAACAACTGTGAAATTAAAAATGATAAATACGGCCAATTCATTGAGGTAAAATCATTTGAACCTGATGAAGATGATAAAAAAATGTTTTTTTATTTAGATAGTCTATCTGATATTGCAGATGTTCCAGATTATATTATAAATGGTATTTATAATAAGTTTAAGGAAAAACACGATCAATGTCCTAAAAAAATACACCAGAGGAAATATTATCGGTAAAAGGTGTTCAGAAAAAAAGATATTGAAAAAGATATCAAATGCACTAAGTAAAAAAATGGCTCAAATTGAATTAGGTGCAATACTTAAGTTTTTTTGGTGTAACTGAATCAAAAATAGAAAAAAATACACAAGAAATTAAAAAGTTAATTGTGTAGAAAAAAATTAATCAAAATCCATATATTTTAGTAAAAATATCTTGGTTTTTCATCAGTTGATAAAGTTGCATTAACAAAATTTGGGTTTAAACAAAATTCTGAAGAAAGAATAAATGCTTGTATGGAGTATATCTTATATCAGAATGAGAACAATGGTAACACATGTATGAAAGAAAGTTATTTTTAAATCAAGACTTTCTCAAATGTCTGGTATCAATATTGATTTTTCTAATTTTTATTTTTAAATAATGAAGATGTCATAATTTTTTACCAATCAAAAATCTTGTAATTTTATTTCAAGAAAAACATTTGAAAATGAAGATTTTATTGCAAAAAGATTTATGTAATAGGTTATTTTTTTAGCAAATAAAAATGATAAAAAAATATAACTTTCAAGATATACCTACTCACCTTGATACAATGCAAATAGAAGCTATAAAAATCAGCTTGTATTAATAATGTTTCAATAATAACGGGTGGTCCTGGTACTGGTAAGTCTACGATAATAAAAACAGATTGTAGATATATTAGAGGATGTAGGTTTAGATGTTGCTCTTGCTGCACCAACAGGTAAAGCTGCAAAACGTCTAGCTGAAAGCACAGACAGAATGGCTTATACAGTACATAGTACATTTAATTTAAAGCCTGATATGGAATTAGATTTTTATTGTATGGATGAACAAAATTTTGATGTATTAATAATTGATGAAATATCAATGTTAGATGTTGAACTTTTTTCAACTGTCCTAAAATTAATCAACCATGAAACAAAGCTTATAATGGTTGGAGATAAGGATCAGCTTCCAAGTGTAAAATCTGGAAATATATTAGCTGACTTAATTGAGAGTGGTAGAGTTCCATGTATTCAATTAAAAAGATTTTTTTAGACAAAAAGGGAAGTAATTCCTCTTAATGCAAGAAAGGTTAATTCCAGAATAACATCTTTAGATAATGGTTATGATTTTCTTAATGTTTTACCTTTAGATGAAGAAAGCACTTTTGATATGATTGTAAAATCATATATAAAAGCTTGTAAAATCTTTGGGGAAGATGAAGTCTGTTGTCTTATTCCATTTAGAAATAAGGGTATACTTTGTTCAGATAATTTCAACTTTAAAATTCGCAATATATTAAACCCACCAGAAGTAGGAAAATGTGAAATAAACCTAAAAGGTGGCTTAACATTTAGAGTGGGTGATAGAGTTATGGAAACAAAGAATAAGGAATTTGTTATGAATGGGGATGTTGGTAAGATTGTATCAATTAATATAAGCGGTAAAACTGTCAACATTAAATTCAATGATGAAATCACTACTTATGATTTTGATGAAATGAAAACAATAACCCATGCATATGCATTGACTATTCATAAATCACAGGGTTGTGAATTTAAATGCGTTATTATTAACATAATGGAAGAACATGCAGTTATGTTAAATAAAAATTTATTTTATACAGCTATAACTCGTGGTTCTGAAAAAAAGTAATGGTTGTTGGCAATGGAGTAAAAAGGCTATACTAAACACAAGGGATAATAGGTTAACTTTATTAAAATATTTAATCTTATCTTATTAAAAAGAGCGGTTTTCGCTCTTTTTAATTATTTTTTTATTTGTAATTTTGATTTCATATTTTTAATTTATCTAAATCTGAATCAAATATATTTACACCTATTGCTTTAGATATTAGTTTTTTTATTTGCATATAAATAAATTGAATCATATCCTTTATTTAAGTTTATTTCTCTTTGAATTTTTATATATTTCATTAGGTTTTTGCATTAACTTTTTATAATTCTAGGATTTATTTCTCTAACTTTATTTATATTTCTTATAAAAAAAGTATCTTCTTTAATAGAGCTACATGAAAACATAATTATATCACCTTTTTATTCCTGATGATGAAAAAGTTATCTGCTGTTTCTTTAAAAATTAAAAGCTTTTTCTTTTTGACTATTTATATCTTGCAATTCTAATATAACCATAGAATCACCTTTTTTTGTTATCTTATGTGTAAAATTATCAACTATAGCCAAATTACTTTTCTTGTATTTTTATTAAAATCTGAATTAATATTAAAACTTTTTATAATTATCAAGAGGATTACCACTTACATAAAATCCAAGTATTTCATATTCTTTTTCTAGTAAATAGTTATTATTATATTCCTCAAAATTTACAATTTCAAATTTAGCTACATCTTTTTTTAATAGATCCTAATTCAAAAAGATATTTGATCTTTTATTATTATTTTTCTTTTTTTGGCTATTTTTTTAGTTTTTATCTCTTAGCTCTAAGTAATTTTTCAATCATTGTTTTTTTCTATTTAATCCAAAACAATCAAATGCTCCTGATAAAATTAAGTTTTCAATTGTTGCTTTTGTTAATTTTTTTCATGTTTATTTTTATCAAAGAAATCAGAAAAAGTTGAATATTTATGATTTTTAACATACCCTGCACTTTTTACCAAATCCTTTAATACCACTAAGTCCAAAAATAAATCTTTTTATCTTTTGCAACAAAATGCATTTCTGAAATATTAATATCTGGCTTTTGCAATTTCAATATTAGTATTAGCTTTTACATTAATTACAGCATTTTTGTAAAGATTCATAATTAGGAAAAAGAGTTTATTGTTGAAGCAAAAAGGTTTCCTTATAATGATATTTTTAAATACATTGTTTGATAAGCAATTTTTTGCGTAGCTTGCTGCATGAGACTTATTAAATGCATATTTTGCAAAATCTTTCATTTTATCCCATATGATTTTTGCTGTATTTTTGATCAATTCCATTTTTAATACATCCTTTTATGTTTTCATTACCATAAATAAAGTTCTTTTCTTCTTCATTTATTTTTTTCTATTTTCTTTTTTTCCCCATAATTCGCCCTAACATTATCAGCTTGTGCAAGTGTGTAACCACCAAGGGTTTGACATATCTTTTGTACCTGTTCCTGATAAACAATTATTCCATATGTAGGCTCTAATATATCCTTTAACAAAGGATGATCATACACTATAGAAGAAGGATTTTTTTCATATTATTAACATAATCTGGTATATAATCCATAGGTCCTGGTCTATAAAGAGATACTCCAGCAACTAATCTTTCAAAAAAATTCTTTTTCCTAACCTTCTTCTATTCAAACCATTTTCATCTTTTTAAGTCTAATATTTTTGATTTTTTTCATAAAAATCAGAATACATACCTCTTAACATTGATGTCATACCATCACTTTCTATTTGGAATAAACCATAAGTATCTCCATTATAAAGCATTTCATATAATTCTGGCTCTCCATAAATATCTATATTGTTCATATCTATGCCTAAATTTTCAAGTTTAACAGTTGAATAAATTATGTTCAAATTCCTAAGTCCTAAAAAATCCATTTTTAAAAGCCCTAACTCTTCAAGGGTTGTCATAGGAAATTGAACAACTCCAAATCTTTCACCAGATCCTTCTATTTTTACAGTTGATAGTGGTGCATAATTATAAACATCTTTATCTGTTATTAAAACTCCTGCTGCATGTCTTGATACAGCCTTTGGTAGACCCTCTATAGCCATTGCAAGGTCAACTATTTTCTTTACATCTGAATTTGTTTTATATAAGTGAACAAAACTAGGGACCTTTTCAAAAGCTTCTTTTATTTTAGTTATTTCACTAGGTATTTCTTTTGCTATAGAATTTGCAAAAGAATACTCATACCCTAGTGTTCTAGCTACATCTTTAATTGCAGCCTTTGCCTTAAATGTAAAAAGTAACTATCTGACAAACTCTATCTTTTACCATATTTTTGTTACATAATCAATAACTTTATCTCTTTTAAAAGAGTCAAAATCAATATCAATATCAGGCATAGATACTCTATCAGGATTTAAAAAAACGTTCAAATATAAGTTCATTTTCAATAGGGTCAAGCTCTGTAATATTTAAAACATTAGAAAGTATTGAACCAGCAGCAGAACCTCTTCCTGGACCAACCATAATATCATTGTCCTTTGCAAATTTCATAAAATCCCAAACAATAAGAAAAATACCCAGAATACCCCATTTCTGAAATAATATTTAATTCTTTTTCTAGTCTTTTTTATTATTTTTTTCTTTTTAAATTTAAATCAGTAAGATCGTATTTTTTTACCTAAATTTTTCATAAGCTATTTGTCTTAAATAAGCATCTTCTCCAATATTATTGGGTGTTTCAAAAAAATAGGTATTTTGTTTACTCCAAACTCAAACTCTAAATTACATTTATCAGCAACTTCATTTGTATTATCACATATGAAATCAGGGAAAATACTTCTCATTTCATCCTCTGATTTTTAAATAAAAATTCATTATTAGGAAATCTCAACCTACCAATATCATCAAGATCACGACCTTGCTGTATTGCTAAAAAGTAAATCATGAACAACACTATCTTCTTTATTTATATAATGAGAGTCGTTTGTACACAAAACTTTTTATATTTAATTCTTTACCAATTTTAATAACCCTAGATGTAACTTCTTTATCTTCGTATAATTTATGATCCTGCACTTCTAAATAGTAATCTTCTCCAAAAAAAGTGATTTGTATTTTTTTGCTATATCTTTAGCTTCATCATTTTTGCCTTTCATAATATTATGTGCAATTTCTCCTTGTAAACAAGCAGATAAACATATTAAACCATCCTTATGTTTCGTTAATAAATCAAAATCTATTCTTGGTTTAATGTAAAAAAACCATCTTGCCATGATTTTGAAACTAAATAACATAAATTTCTATATCCTTCTTCATTTTTTTGCTATAAGAATTAAATGATATCTCTGTCCACCTTTTTTTCTTTCATATTATCAGTTATATATACTTCACAACCTATTATTGGCTTAATATTATGCTTTTTTTACAAGCTTTTATAAAAATCAATTACACCATACATCACACCATGATCAGTAATAGCAATTGATTTCATTCCCATATCTTTAGCTTTTTAAAACCATATCTTCAACCTTAGAATATCCATCAAGTAATGAATAAACTGTATGATTATGTAAATGGGTAAACATAAAAAAACACCCCCGCTTTCCTTATTTATCTATAGTATATATTATATCATAAAAAAATAACGATTTGTCAATCGACATAATATCTAAAAATTAATAGGTTGGCATTTGCCAACAAAAAGAAAAGAGAGGCCAAAAAGCCCCTCTTATTATTTATAGCGTTTTAAACTTTAATAATCTTTTTTTCATTTATAAACTTTTTTTATAAACTCAATTGAAACATTTGTCATAATCATAAGTGATGTAGATGCTATCATATTAAATCCAATTTTTCTTAAATATTAACATTGGAACAACAGCAACTATAACCAAATACACAGCTCCAATAAGCGTTACATCAGAAGATACTTTCTTTAAATATTTAGATGTTTCAACACCCTGTTCAATACCATCTATAACAGCAGCATGAGACTGCATATCCTCTGCGATTTCATCCTCATTAAAGATCAAATCTTTATAAAAAAATAAGCAAAAAAATAAAAATCAAAAAAATCCCATAAGTAACAAATAGTAATTACTTCCTGTATTTAAATAAGTTTTAAAAAAAACTTGAAATTTTTTTCATTCTTAATCATAGCTAAAAATGAAATTAATTGAAGTAAAGTTGTTGTAAATATTATAGGCATAACACCAGATAAATTTATTTTTTTATAGGGAAATAACTTCTTGCCCTCTTACCACCTCTGGCTAAAGACTTAGCATATATTAATGGTATTCTTTTTTTCACTTGTTTCACTTATAATTATTGCAATAAATATTAATAAAACAACACATATACCAAGAATTAAATTTTCAACAGCTAAAGTATGCTTAGTTAATCCTATTTTTTTGTGATAGTATTATACTTGGAACTCTTGATACGATATTGACAAATATCAACAAAGAAACACCATTTCCAAATCCATTATCTTCTATATACTCACCTATCCACATTGCAATACCAGTACCAAATGTATGCATAATAGCTATTATTAAATATACATACCATACATTTTTTAATTAACATATGATAATTAACATTAAATGTATATGTCATTATTATACTTGTTATAAAAGCTATTATTAAACCAAATACCATCTGTATTTTTTTAATTCTTTTTGTCCACCTGGAATCTTACTCATCCTATATAAGGATTCTATTGAATGTGTCATAAGCTGAATAACAATATTAGCTGTAATATAAGAATTTACACCAACTGCCATTAAAAGTAAACCCACTTAAAAGCTCCACCAGAAAACATTGACATAAAAAGCAATTATTTGATTTTCTTTAAAGGGAATTTAAGGCACTCACTTTAATAAAAGGCATTGGAACATGGGTCAAAAACCTAAATAATATTATTAAGCTAACTGTTATAAGTATTTTTTTCTAAATATTTTTTTAGCTTCTAAATTTTCCATAATTACCCCCTAATTCCTATTATAAATTTCATTAAATACCTTAATACTTCAAAGGTAACTTTATCAACACCATATAAAATACAAGTTGTAATAAATACAAAAAAATATTATATATAAAAGATAAATGAAACACTCCTAGGGGTAGTCCATGTTATAGTTTTTAATAATTTTTATTTTTATTAATCATTTTTCATACTGCCTCTCTTTCTTATTTATATATAAATTATATCACAAAAAAACATAATTTTTGTCAATAGTGAGCAACATAAAAAGACACATTTTTTTAAACATGTCTTTTTGTTAATAAATTTTTATTTACTATTAACTGTCTTTTTTTGTTTTTACATACTTAAACAAACCAAGACCACCACCTGATTTTTCTCCATCACTATTCTCCCCAACTAAATAGTAACCACTAGGCATTTCATCAGGGATTAAAATCCTAAAAATAACCTTTCTTTTGTTTCAACATATGAATTGGTAGCATAAGCAGTATCAAATTGAGTTAAAAACTCTAGTATCAGACTTTATATCAACTTCTTTATATTTAGTCCCTTGATAAAAACCAAGTTTATACATTGCATTAGGCGTTAAACCTTTCATAAATCCTTCTTCTGTAAACATAAGCGGACTAATCTTTTTGTCATTTATACTAGTAATAACAACATTTTGAGTATTTTCACCAAGTGCTTTTTTAACAACAGATCCAACAGGACTAGTTGGGTTATATCCCTCATCTGAACTTGGAAAACTAAATTTATTAATTTCAGTATCTCCATGTTGTTCAACTTGAATATCAAATCTTATTCCAAGAGTTTTACCTTGGTTTTCCATTCTCTGAAAAGAAAACCCTGTAGGTCTATTAGATGAACTTACATATATAATTTCATCTTTATCTGTTAAGGTAGGAACCAACTTATCATAATCTGTATACCACACAAAAAGAACCGTCAGGCTCAACACCTTGTTTTAAAGTTGGGTTAATGTCACCATTTTTTTTCTTAACATAATAATCGTCATCAGGTAATTCATTTACAGATGAATAAGATATCATTTTACCATCTTTAGTTTGAAATGCTTTTTTTTCATTTTTACCACAACCAACAAGTGTTAAAGTGGTAACCATAAGCATACACATAAAAGCTTTTTTATTCAAAAAGAATACCCCCTTTTTTTAATCTTTAATATATACATAATCTCTACGATACCCTATATTATCAAACCTTTCTTTTGTATTTTGTTATAAAAACCATGTAATGCATCTTTATTTTTTAAAAAAACATTATCTAAATTAAGATCATCATAAATTTCTTTATAATAAATTTTATCAACATCTTTTTAATTTTTTTATTTAAATATTGATTAATTTGAATAAAGACATCTTCATTATCTTCAATTAGATTTTTTAGAACAAAATAAGCTAGGACCACAACAAACAAGGGCATCTTGCACTCTAGCTCTTAATGAATAAGAACTTTTTTTGAACTCATAGAATATTTTTTTCTTTAAGTATATTTTTTTAAAAATTTCAAGTTCTTCATCATCATTTGGGTTAATACCATTTTGAAAAATAATTTTTCACTTATTTCTTCAATTGCATCATTTATTGAATACCTTCTTCTTTTAAAAAAACACCATTATATTTATTAAATCCAATTCTTCTCATATATATATCTATATTTTTCAATATTTGCAGAAACTATTTTTTTACCATATATACTTATTAATTTTTTTCAATAATATGCTCTTCTATAACTTCATCAGATATTTTTTTATTTGATTTTTCGAACTGTACTTCCAAAAAGGTTTACCATAAATTATAGAATTTAAAAAAATTAGAATAAAAAGATCCATCTACAATATTATATGGATGTTCCTTCATAAAATAAAAGGTAATCAATCCCATATTTGAATCATAATCTTCAATCTTTTTTTATATCAATATATTCACTTTCTTTTTATTGTTGAAAAAAAGTTTAACATTATTTACAAAATCAAGAAAACTTATATAAGAGTTGTTTTTCAATTTGTCTTACTCTTTCTCTGGTTAAATTAACCTTTTTTTCCAACTTCATTTAAGGTTAAACCATAAGCTCTTTGAGTAACTATATTTAATGCATTTTTATTTTTTTAAATATTAAATAAAAAGATTAACTACTTCTTTTCTTTCCATACTTTTTCTCCTTTCATATTTTTTTATCATTTTATATTTTTTTATATCATAAATATAAATTTATATTATAAAAAAATATTACAATAATTATATTAATTATATAATAAATATTAAAATTTGTCAACACTATAAGCCTTGTATTTATTTTTATTTTTTTATGTTATAATAAGCCTATAATGTAAAGAAAGGAGATTTCATATTATATTTCAAAGATATGAAAGAAATAAAATGAAAATAAAAAGAAAAAAATTTTTAACCTCATTGTCTTTAGTTTTATTAATTAATTCAATGGGATATGGTGCATTTGCAGATGAAATATCAATTCCAAGAGCTAATTATGTTACAAATAAACATATAAAAAAATAAACCAAAAAGAAAAAAATAGTGATAATACCCAAAAAGAAGAAGTAAGTATTGATTTAAAAAGAAGAAGAGCGTTATGCAGCTTTTATTTAAAGAATATTTTTTTCAATTCAAATTACAAATATGAAAATAACCAAGGTATACCTATAAAAAAATATTGATAATTTATTTGTATTAAGAGATTATGTAAAAACCTTTTTCAATAGATTATAAAAAAATATAAAGAAAAACATTTAAAGTTGATTCTCCTTGGTTAGAATTAGAAAATATTGATACTGAAATAAAATCTATAACAAATAATGGAACTGTTAAATTAATAAATGAAGATACAATACAAATAAATTATCCTCAAAGTTTAAAATTAATAATTAAAGGTATAAAAAAACTTAAATGTTAAAAAAATGGAGATACGATAAATAAAGGGGATATTATTGGTAAATCTAATAATAATGTTTATATTGAGTTGTCATACAAGGATCAACAAATGAGTCCATTATTTCTATTTGTTGATAATTTATTTCCAAGAGGTGGAATGGATATACCTTTAATGAGACAAACAGATCCAATTTGGAAAAATTATAGATATGGAGATACAACAAATTTAATAGCTGGATGTGGACCAACAAGTTTATCAATGGTTATATCTTATTTAAAGGGAGAATATATAACGCCTGCAAATATGATTTCACTATGTTGGTGGAACAAATTCTAAATATATGATTTCAGGGCAAGGTTCTTTATGGTCTATGATGACAGAAGTTCCAAAAGAATATGGTTTAAAAATCAAAAAGTTATAAAAAAACTCAAAAAGAACTTGAAGATAGTTTAAATAATAATAATCCTGTGATCGCAATTATGGGAGTTGGTTATTTCACAGATGCTGGACATTATATTGTAATAAGAGGAATTGATAAAGATGGTTATTTGTTAGTTAATGATCCTGCTGATATGTCTAGTAAAAATAATTACAAAAAGTCTTTTTAGCAAGCAAAGTAATAAAAGAATCAAAATGTATGTGGTCCATAAGTAAGTAGAGGTGATTTTTATGCAAAATTATTTTTTTCTTTACTAGAGTTTAAATCAGGACCCATTTGAAGATAATGAAAATGTAATAGAAGAAGCTATTAATAACAAAATAAAAAGAATGGCAAATGCTAACAAGAAATCCTGTTAAGGCAAATTATGCAAAAATGTTAGTTTTTGTCCCAGAAATAAAAAGATATCATGTTAAATAAAGAAAAAGAGAGGACTACATAAAAAGTAGCTGAAGAGGATAAAAATCGTGAAGAATTTTTTTATTAAAAAGAAATTAATATATATGGTGCTAAAAGGATTTTTTTAAATAATGTTGATATTGAAAATTTATATATGAAATATAAAGAATATGGATTTAGCGTTGAAAAAAATAAAATCTTTATCTAAATTTAAAAATCATTGAAAGTAAAGATCCTGTTTTTAAATTTAAAAATATTTAAATAAAGAAATTTCAGATAAATTAATATCTTTATTTAAACAATTAGGAATAAAGGATCTTTCTTTATATGAATACTTAGATGTTTTACCATCAGATACATTAACCTTTATAAATAAAACAATAGATGAAAAAAATTAGATTTATAATAACTAAAGGTGAAAAGGAAAATGATGATGCTATTCACCAAAAAAATATTAGATATAGCAAAATCTATCTTTAAAGATCCAGAAACTCAAACTCTTTATGATAATTTTTTACTTGGGAATAGATTTCTTGAAATTAATGAGCTGGTAAAAAAATTCAGTATCTTCAAATAATAATGTTTTTAAACACAGTTATGTTTGAAGCTTTTACTTGAAGTATCAAGAGCTTATGGTTTAACCGATTCAACATTTAAAGAATACTTAAAATACAATTCATCTTATCATAATTATATAATAAGTTTGGATTTTAAAAAGTGAATTAAATGATACCAAAGAGTCTATTTATGTTAAAAAAATAAAAAAAGAACAAAAAGACAAAAAAGAAATTAGTTTTGAAGATTTTTATAAAACCAATAATGGAAATTTTAAATAAAAAAATATCAGAAACAATAAGAATAGCAAATGAAGTTGAGGATATACAACAAGAAAGAAATCAAAAATTTCATCCACCTTTTATATGGTTCAATACTTATTATGTTAATATCTATTGTTCTTAGTTTTTGGTGTTATTGCATCTTATTTAATAAATAAAGAACTTATTGAAATACCTTTTTTATGTAATAGCTATTGTTATATTATTTAATTTATTTTTCTTTATTAAAACTGCATATAGATTAGTTTCATGGTTTTAATGTAAAGGATTTTTTTATTCAAATATTATAATATCTTCAAATATTGTAATTGAGAAAAAATAAAATAGATAATTTATCAACAAGTTTTTGGCTTTAATAAAAAAATATAATATCTTTACCAAAAAAAATAAAAGCTGATTTAAACAAAAATAAACTCAGAAATATGTGATGAAATAGATAATATTAATATAAATTTGGAAAAATGGAATAATAAATTAAAAAAATTAAAAATTCCAAGAACAGGATTTAATCCTATCCAAGATATTATATATATTTTACCTATTAATATTATAATTATAATTTTTAATATTTGGTAATAAAAATTTTAAATTTTTAAAAAGAAAGGAAATAAAAAAATGAAAGATATTTGTTTAGGAATTGACTTAGGAACAACTTATTCTTGTGTTGCTTATGTAAATAAAGATGGCAACCCAGTAGTTCTTAAAAAAATTCAGAAGGGGGTTTAACTACACCTTCTGTTGTATACTTTGAAGATGAAAAACAGTAATTGTAGGGGAACAAGCAAAAGAAAGTTCAAAATTATACCCAGATAGATCTTTTTCTTTAATAAAAAGAATCAATTGGTGAAAAACAAGGATTCTTTATTGATGGTAAAGAATTATCTGCTGATGAAATGAGTGCTCACATTTTAAAAAAAGTTGTTAAAGATGCAACTGAAACTCTAATAAATGAGGGAGTTATAAAAGATGGAAACACTATAAAGGATGTTGTTATTACATGTCCTGCTTATTTTGGCACAACTGAACGTACTGCAACAAAAAATGCAGGTGAAATTGCTGGTCTAAATGTTTTAGATATAATTAATGAACCAACAGCGGCTGCTATTAGTTATGGTCTTAGTAGTGATCGTGAAAAAGGTGATGTTTTGGTCTATGACCTTGGTGGCGGAACATTTGATATAACAATAATTAGAATAACAGATGATGACATAAGGGTTCTTGCTACAGGTGGAGATAAAAATCTTGGTGGTAAAGATTTTTGATCAGGCAATAATGCTTTTATTTAGATTCAGAATTTGAAAAAGAAAATAATGCTAGTTTTATGGATGATTTAGAATGTTTATCAGAGGTTTATATTTCTATTGAAAAAGCAAAAAAACTATTATCATCAAAAGAAAAAAACACCAATAATGATAAATTCCACTAATGGTAGGCTTAAATGCGAATTAACAAGAGAAAAGTTAGAATCATTAATAGAAGATACAATTAATAGAACAATATTTATGGTAAAAGATACTATAAAAAGAAGCAAAAAAATAAAGAAAAATGATTTTAATAATTTCAAGGTTGTATTAGTTGGTGGTTCAACAAAAAAATACCTTTAATTAAGAAAAAAACTACTTGAAATAAATAAAGATATTACGATATTTGACCCAGATGAATCTGTGGCAAAAGGTGCAGCAATATTTGCTCACAAAATAAAGAATAAAGAAAAAAATTATTGATGGAGTAAAAAAAGAAGGGTTTCTCAGAAAAGGAAATTAAAAAGAAATTAAAAAAATAAAGAAATAGATAAATTATCAGAAGAAACTCAAATACCAATAGAAGATCTTAAATTTTTGAAAGGTGATAAAAATAAAAAAATGTATCATCAAGAAGTTTTTGGTGTTATAGCGTTAAATTCAAAAAAAGAGAAGAAAAAAATTATTTAATATAATATTAAAAAAATGATACATTACCAAAAAAACAAAAGAAGATTTTTATAACATTAGTGAAGAAGGTCAAAATAGAGTAATTATTACAATTATGGAATCTGCTGTAACAGATAAAGTTTGTCCAACATCTAGTGGTAATAAAATAGGAGAAGTAACATTAGATTGTCCAGATGATATTACAATGCAAGATAAAATAAAGGTAACATTTACTATAAAGGAAAATGGTATGCTTTGAAATAGAAGCTGTTGCTAAAGATAAAAAAAGTTGATTTAACTATTGATACAAAAGATCTTATTTCTAGAAGAAGAAAAAAAGTGAAGCAATAAAAAGAGTCGAAGAAAGTTCTATATCCTAATGTATTATTACAGGTTACAAATGTAACCTGTTTTTTATTTAAAAAAACATTTTTTGCTTTTTCTATTGCAAAATTCTTATTTTTGTGGTATAAATTTTTAAATTTATGATATAATATAAAGATAAAGAATAATAATAAAAGAAAGGAGATTTAAAAATGGCAATACCTTTAGCTCTTTTAGCAAAACAAGCTGCTCAAAAAGCGGGTAAAAATTTTGCTAAAAATATGGCAAAAAAAACAGCTAGTAAAGCAATCACTGGTTCTAATAAAGATGACCCAGAAGATCCATTAGCAAAAAAGAAAAAATCCCCAATTATCATGGGGGCTATTGTGCTAGGCGGTATGGCCGCTGCACCAATGGCTGGCTCCGAACTTAATGGTACATTTACACATAATGTTGTTGATAAATTAGCAGAAGAACCTGCTGAAAAAGATATTAACGACCTTGGAACTAAATATGATGAAACAGATCCAAGTGAAATGTATAAAGCTGGTGCTTATATTCTTCGTGAAATGGTAGAAAGAGCCTATAAAAAGACTCAAATTTTAAACGAAGAAGAAATTAAAAAGTATGCTGATGAAATAGGTACATATAAAAATAGAAAAAGTAGATATGCTGATGTTTTTTTATGCCTGTTGAATCAAGAGAAAAAAATATACAAATAATGCAAATGCTCCAAGGGTAGATATTAGTTATATATTGGCAGCATATAATGTTTCAATGGCAGATATGGTACCCAAAACACGGATATTTACTTGATTTAAAATCTAAAGTTTTTTAAAACTGAGTTATATAAAGATATGTATTCATATAGATCAACTCTTAAGAGTCGTGATAAAAGTTGAATACGAATATAAAAACGCATAGAGATTCAAAGGGTAAAACTTGGGTTGAAACCATAGAACATAAATATAAAGAATATTGGACAGAAAGTGAACTAGACCCATTTGATGATTCAATAGTTTTAGCTCATTTATTTAATGAGAGTCCATATTATAAAATAGAAAAAGTAATGTTTGATCAAGCACCTGAGAATAAAAAAATGGTTTTTAAAAAAAGCAAGTAAAAGATTGGGAAAGTGTAAAGAAAAAAACAAGAACAAGCTTTTAAAATGAAAAATAAAAAAACATTTCAGGAAAAAAACATTGATGGAAGATGAAGATATAGTTAGACAAAGGGAAGAACAGATGAAAAGCTAAATATTTAGCAAAAAAAGATTTGTTGAATTTGTTTATAGACAACCGTATTATGGATCACATCTTAGAATATGAATATGAGGATGGTTCTTCTTTTTCCAACTCTTGAAAAAGTCTATTTATGGATATAAAAAAATAAAAGTTTTTCTATAATAAAAATCCAATGCAAAAATATGTTAGAAATAATTATTATGACACTCAACAAATGGATAATGGTCAATATGATTATAAATCTAAAAGCTCTTTTACAAATGAATAAAAAGGATGGATTTTGGAATAAGGCAAAAGGAATTTTTGAAAAAGGTAAAAGCCAGCTTTGATAGTCTTTTTGGAATAAATAATGATGTTTATAAAAATTCTCAATTTGAAAGAAGAAAAATGGGGAATGAAGGTTCTATGGATATAGATGAAGAAGGTAATGTTATAGAAAAAGCAAGAAAGAGAAATGATGGCACAATTAAATTTAAAGAAGCTGGTGATTTAACAACATCAAAAGAATCAAAACAGGGTTATTGGTCTGATTTAGATGATCAAGATGATGAAATAGATATAACAGGTACTCATCTTGACACAGAAGCAAATAAAACAGGAAAAACCTAGTGTTAAAATATGATGATTATAAAAAGAAAATCCAGATTTAATAGCATAGCATGAAAAAAAGTAAGAAAAAAATACAATTAAAAAAATAAAGACAAAAGTTGTAAAAGGTGAATATTATAAAGGACTACCTATAATTGATGGAATGGGTTCTTCATTGATTGAGTTTGAAAGAGAAAAAGCAGAATTTCAATCTTCAAGTGAATCTAAAAAGAAAAAAATATAAGTTCAAAAAATAGAAAAGATGCATATTCTTTAGAAAAAGACCTTGAAAAATTAGATGAAAAAAGGCAAGAAGAACAATCTAAAAATCAATCGAATAATTCATCAAGTTCTAGTGTTGATGCAATAAATGGTTCATCCTCATCAAATAAAGGACAGCAGGTTGTTGATATGGCCGCTAAATATATTGGTGGAAAATATGTTTGGGGTGGAAACAGCTTAACTGGTGGAATTGATTGTTCTGGATTTACTTGTCAAATTTATAAAAGATTTGGCATTAATTTACCAAGAAAATCGGATGCTCAAATAAGTGCAGGCAGAAAAGTTAGTTCATTATCAGAAGCTAAACCAGGTGATTTATTGGTTTTTAAAGGACATGTTGGGATATATGCTGGAAATGGATATATGATTCATGCATCAAGTCCGTCAACTGGTATAATAAAAACAAAAGTAACCTATGGTGGACATAGAATAGTTGGTATTAGAAGGCTTGTTAATGATCCACTACCAAATGTACCACCACCTTTTACTGGGGATCCAGAAATAGGAAGAAGTCAATGGCATGGTATAACTGCTGAACAGCTTGAACGTTATTTTGGTGGTTCTTTAAAAGGAACAGGAAAATATTTTATTGAGTATGGAAATAAATACGGAGTAAACCCAGCAATTTTAGCTGCTATTTCTATGAATGAAACAGGAAATGGAACATCAAGGCTATCTAGAAATAATAATAACTTTTTTGGAATGAGAAGGGGTGGTTGGCTAAGATTTGAAAGTAAAGAAAAAGGTATAGAAGCTGGAATAAGAAATATTGGTTTAAATTTTGTTGGAAAAAGGGTTAAATAATTTTAGCAAAATGGTTAATAAATATGCAGAAGGTTCATCTTTATGGGTTCATTCTAATGATTATTTCCTGAAAAAGATAACAGGTAAAACTCAATATCAAATTGATTTTGGAAAAGGTCAATCTGGGGGCAGTGCAAGTGGTGTAGCTGATGGTGGTATAACAGAGGATGACTCTGAATCTACAGCTTCTCCTTCACAGGGAGATAATAGTACTGCATTAGGTTCTATGTTTAATGGACAATCATCAATTACTCAAAAAATGATAGAAGAAGATGGCCGTGGATTAATCGTAGCACAGTTTGATGTTGATTTAAATAATAAAACTGATGGTCCAACAAATTATGATAAGATGTATGCACCTGTTAATGTTCGTCAAAAAATAATGCAATTTCAAACAAGTATGTACAACTCAATAGAACCACCACCTGGGCTTGATCCAAAGTCTGCTGATGAAGAACATAGACATTCTAAATATTATAATTATACAAAAGAATTAGAAGATAGAATTTGGGGTGGATTTAGAAGAGATAACCATAATTTTTTTAATTTTGTTTAATTTTGAAACAAAAAGATTTAAAAAGGTGAAGGCTTAGATTTAGATATAATGAATAAAAATATTTGAATCTGGCGAAGCTAGAGCCTTTGGTTTTGGTTTTGGTCAAGGTGGTGGTGGTGGCGTAGCTGCCATTGCTGAAAAGGCAAAATCTCACCTTGGGGAAGGTCCTGGTCCAACTCAAAGTTGGTTTGGTATGAATGACTATTGGTGTGCAATGTTTGTATCAAGAGTTATGCATGAAGCTGGTGTACCTAAAAATGTATGGAAAAAAACAGCAGGTACAAGAGAAGCATTACCATTTGCTAAAAAGAATGGTTGGTTTAGAAAACCTGGTGAATATAAGCCAAGCCCAGGAGACCCAATTTGGTTTTTCTTTGGAAGAGTGTCTCCATGCGATCATATTGGTGTTGTTGAAAAAGTTGAAGGAGATACTGTTGTTACTATAGAAGGAAATAGTAGTAATATGGTTAAAAGAAATAAATATAAATTAACAGATCCTCATATAGTAGGTTATATGGATATAGCAACTGCTGCTGGTGGCGGATCTGGTTCAAAAGTTGCATCTCTTGGTGGTAGTACTGTTGGAAGTCAAATATCTAATGAAGGTGGTACAGGTGAAATTACTTCAACTCAAACAGGAGAAGGGATTGAAAATAAGACTACAGCTTCAACGGAAGATTTACTTGATTTAACAGGTTCTTCACTTCATTCAATGAGTGGATATTTACAAGGTGATGATGTTGATAAAGCTTATAAGTATCTAAGAAGTAGAGGTTATTCAGCTCCTGCTGCATCTGCTGTTTTAGCAAGTATGGTTTTAAAAAGCGGTGGTGATTTCAATAGAAAAGATGGAAAATTATCTTTCAAAAATATTGATAGAGGTAAAAATGAATCTAATGATAAGAATATAGCAAAAACAAGAGGAATTAGTTAAATTGCTTTGAAGATAATAAAAAAATCAAAAGAATATAAGTCAACAAAAAAATAATGCGAAAATTGAAAAAAATTAACTAAAGAAATAGAAAAACTTGAAAAACAAGTTCTGGTATTGGTATCTTAAATTGGCAAGGTGAAAGAGCTATAGGTCAATATGGATTAAAAGGATTTTGCAAAAAGATATGGTCGTGATTGGAAAACAATAGAAGCACAAATTGGCTTTTTGGATTGGGAATTAACACATACTTTTACAGAAAACTTTAAGGATGCACCAAGACCAGATTATAGAACTCTTGGTTATGTAAAACATTTAGGTTATAAATCTGATAAAGCTTCTGTATCTGCATATAATAATGCACTAAAAAAAGAAAGAAAATAATAAAAAAATATACGGGAGATTATTCTGTTGATAAAATTAATGATGAAAAAGATAAAAGATAAATACACAAAAAGAAGTTATATCACAAGGTTTAGGTTGGGGTAAAGACTTAATTGATTTCAAACGAATTGGTATAAAATTAAATTTACAAACAGTGTTTGGTCAAAGCCCAGAACTTAATGAGGCAAGTGATGTAATGTATTATTGCTATCTTTATCCAGATGGTAAAAATAAATCTGGACAAGAAAAATGAGACAATTAACTAAGGATATATTTAAAGAATTTGCTTTAAATAGAGAATTAAATTTATCAGGAAAAAGATGAATATAAAAGATTATATAGCAAGAAGAAATAAAACTTCTGTTAAAGAATCTTACTTGTTACTTCCTGACAACTCAAGAGGACAAGGTAGTGGAGATAGTCAAGATAGTCAAGGTGGAGAAATAATGGAGTTTAAGGGTGCAATATGTACTGGTTTTAATGATTCTCAACTTGCTATAGGTCCAGCACAGGGTAAAAATGCTGTAGCAGCTCATAATATGCCATATGGCACTATAGTTGAGATACCTCAATTAAAAGGAAAGATGGGTGGTGGAACATTTAGATCTAGTAAGGGTAAAACTTACGATCTTGGCCCAATAAACAATGGTAGATTTATTGTTGCTGATACTGGTGGTCCATTCTTTGACTTTGACATATGGGGATTCTCAGGTGGAAAAGTTAATATGGATGTAAAAGTTATTTCATGGGGTGAAGGCGAAGGAATGGCGTGGTCCATTACAGAGGCTATACAGGATGCTCAAAGAAGAGGTACATGGGGTAAATACCAAAAAGCATTTAACAACAGTAATAATAATTATGGTGGTTTCAAAACTAAGAAGCTTTCTAAGTTTAAGAACAATGATTTAAATAATCCATTAATTAAATAATAAAAAACAAAGCAGAGTAGATATAAAATCTACCTGCTTTTTCTTTTATTCTATTGACAAAATATCTTTTTGTATTATAATGTATATATAATTTAAAAAGGAAGGGGTGTAATAATGTAATGCATAAAATAAAAGCATTAGTCTTAACCGCACTTGTTTCATCTTCTTTCTTTGTTAGCATTAGTCAAACACAAGCTAGTGCTATTGAAGTAAAAGAGTTTTATAAATAATAATTCAAATGTTATTGAAACAAAAACTACCACTAATAAAAAAATATAAAAACCCCTAAAGATTTTTTTCAAAATATACAGTAAAAACTGTATTTATAACAAATACATCTACTGTTTATGAAGATGAAGAATTAAAAAAAGGAAAAAGCTGTTGTAAAAAGCGGTTCAATAGCTAATGTTTATGTCAAAGAAAAATGGTGAATTTGACAATGTTTCAAAAATAATACTGGATGAAAATTTAACAGGTTTTATCCAAAAGGATCACATATCAAAAGAATTAATATTTGAAAACATTGATCAAAAATGTCCTTTAAATCTAAGGCTGATATTTACGAAAAACCAGATATTTCATCAAAAATTATTTCAAAAGCTGAGATAGGTAATGAAATTAGAGTTGTAGGAATTACAGATATTTGGACAAAACTGCAATTCAAAAGATAAGAGTATTGGCTATACTAAATCTAATAATATTTTAGAGAAAGAAGATTTAGTTAATATTGATAATACTGATAATTCAGATTTTTCAATAAAATCTTCTGAACAAGATATTGCTACAAATTCTAATTATACCAATTCCACTACTGTGCAGGGAAGTGGAGCTGGTGTAGATATAGCAAATTTCGCATTGAAATATGTTGGTGGAAAATACGTTTGGGGTGGAAACATCCTTGGTGTTGGAGTTGATTGCTCTGGATTTACAAGAGAAGTTTATAAAAGGTTTGGTGTTTCAATACCTAGAACTTCTTATGCACAAAGATTTATTGGTAAAAGTGTATCAAGAGAAGATGCTAAACCAGGTGATATTGTGTGTTTTAGTGGACATGTTGGTATGTATATAGGAAATGGTAAAATGGTTCATGCATCAAGTCCATCAACAGGAATTATAGTCACTAGCATTGATTATGGTTCTAAAAAAGTTCTTGATATAAGAAGAGTGGTAGAATAAATATAAAAGACATGTTTTTTTCATGTCTGTTAATAATGTTGACAATTCTATATTTTTTTGTGATATGATACATATATATAATAATTAAGAAAGGAAGTTTAATAATATGAAAATTAATAAAAAAATTAATGCATTAATTGCATTCGGATTAATTGGTGGTTTATCAAGTGTAGAATCATTTGCTGATGAAACACCTATTGTGTCAACTCCTAATGAAGAAAAAGAGTGGAGAGAATGGAAATAATCCAAAAAGAACAAACAAAAGGAAACAGAAAAACATTACAAAGGATGAAAAAGAAGATAATGTTGTTAAACCTTTGTCTGATGATGTGAAAACTAGAATAAAACCAGAAGATATTAAAAAAAGAAGTAATTGTTCAAACATGGTAAATTTGATTTTTTCTGATAATATCAAAACACCAAATATTAAAAATTGAAGTTATTTCTCAGCCAGATCCTGGTGTTCTAGGCACTTTCAAGGCGGAAGTTAAAGTAATTTTTAATGATGATAAAGAAACAACAGTTCCAATTGAAACTATAGTTGTTGAAAATGAAGAAGAATTAAAAAGGTTTTAGGGGAAAATACAAATGATGGAAATTTCCAAGATCATATAAAGTCTATGCTTGTAACTATAAATGTAGTTCAAGGAGATTCTATTAATTACTCAAAGGCTTTTAACTAAATATGATAGCTCATGGAAAATAGATGTTATAAAAATCCGTTGATACATCTACACATGGAAAATAAAACTGCCAGAATTAAAGTTACTAATAAAAAGGGAGAAACTGCTGAAGTTGATGTTTCTGTAAGTGTTATAGAAAAAGAAGAACAAAGATAACAACAAAGAAAATGAAAAAGATAAAACAGAAGATAAAAAAATAAAGATAACAACAAAAAGGTAAAATGTTAGAGAACCTGTTATAGAAACAAATACTCAAAATAATAATAGTAATAATAATCAAGGTAAAAGGTGAACCAATAAAAGGGTGAAGTAGTTAAAACAGGAGATGCGGCAACAATTGGTTTTGGTGCAACTAGTATTCTTGGTGGATTAGGAGTAGCTATTAATCATCTAAGAAAAAGAAAGTAAAGAATCAAGAGACCTTAATTGGTCTCTTTTTTTCTTAAATAAGAGGAGATAAAAATGAATAAAATATTTAAAAAAATATTAATCGTTTTAAGTTTAATTGTGGTATTATTTACTGCTTTACAAATTATGTCAAGTTTTTAAAATAATAAACAAACCACCATTAAAGATTATTAAAGATCTAACTAAAAAAAGAAGATGAAAGAATAGGTATGACAGAGGAAGAATATATTAAAGATTTATCTTTGGAAACTTTGTATATTGGAACTTTAAAGCCTAGTGAAAATGGATTGGAAAATAAAGGTTATATAAAAGGTTCAACAGCAAATGACACACTTTTTAGTGTTAAAAACAAAAAAATGGAAAAAGGTATTGATTCTTATATATAAAAATAGAACTAACTCAAAATAAAAAAATAAGGTAGATATTAATTATTCAGGATATAAAAAAACAATAATGATGAATTAATAATGTTTATAACATTTAAGGGTGTTCATACTAATATAGAAGGTTATAAATTAAAAATGATATCAAAATCAATTTCAAAAAGATACTGATATGGTTATAGAAAAAGATGTACCTAAAAAAACATAACAAAAAAATAAAGGATAATGATATAGTAGAAGCAAGTTTTTATTGGAAATATAAATAGAAATCATATATTAAAATTAACATCAAAGGCAAAAACAAATTTTAGAAAAGAAGATAATAAAATATATGCAACAAAAAAATATACGCTTTATACAATTTGGTCCAGATAAAATAGATATAAAAAAATTTAAATTAATATCAAATAATGGAAAGAGATTACCAGCAAGAATAATTGCAAAAAAAGAAAAACTAATACAAATATGGTTGATTATTATGGTGAAAAAAACTTTATCTGAAATAACAATAATTATTGAATTGTTAGAAAACGGTGATTCTAATTCATCTAATATAAACAGAATAGAAAAATATTTAATAATGCAACTTTGAATTATGATAATACAAAAATTCAGTATGGAGAATTAATATGGTAACAAAATTATTTATTAATATTTTTTTAATTATAAATTAATAGGAATTGCTTTTTATTATTTTTTTATTTTTTTGAATTTTTTTAAAAAAATATTATTTTTTTACATTTACAAAAAAAGAAAAAAATAAAAATATATTAATAGAAAAGAAATTTCAAAAATTAAAAAAAGATTCAACTATAGAGAATGAAGATAAAATAAGTATGATTAAAAACTTAACAGATCAATATAATGGACATATATACTTCATAATAGTATCTCTATTTATTATCTGTAGTATATTTTTTATATTCTGATATTTATTTTTTTATATTAATAAAAAAATAAATTAACCTTTATACAAAATTCAAATAAGATAATAATTTTTTTACTATATACTTTACCCTTGTGATTTTTAAGGTTATTGTATAATTATAAAATAAATAAAGGTTATAATATAAAAAGTGATATACTTTTTTATATTATTAAATTTAGCTACTGTTTTTTTATTTATACTATTTGATAAAAACAATGGCAATACCAATTATAATAATGTGTTCATATATAGCAAGTTTTATATCAAATATATTTATTGATATTTTTTTGATGCTTTAAGGAGATAATTAAATGAAAAAAACATAAAAAAACATTATTAGTTTCACTATTTATATTTACATTATCATTTTTCTTTATATGGTGTAAGTCAAGATTATCAAATAACTTATGCTGTTGATGAAAAATGGTAACATAATAAAACCTGTAAACACAAGTGAATCTGATTTAGAAAAAAATAAAACTTGGGGTTAACACAAGTTTTCCTAATCAAAAAAATTGCAACAGATTTTTTTAATATAAAAAAAGAAAAAAACCCAGATACAATAGGTTATATATCAATACCATCTATGGCTTATTACCCTATTATGTTTAATAATAACAACCAATATTATTTGAATCATAATGAGTATAAACAGTTTTTTTCTTACCAGGAGTACCTTTTTATGAATAAGTTCTCAAAAAGGTAATTTTGAAAAATATTTCATTAATTCATGCACATAGAATGTTAGATGGAACAATGTTTGGATCTTTAGGTAAATATGAAGAAAGTTATTTTTTTCAAAAATAACCCGCCAATAGAAGTTTTTTTGATGGTAAAAAGCTTATGTATTTTTAAACCTTATACAATATTTTTTTATAAAGATGGTAAAACAATTTGTAAATCAGGACAAACAGGCTTATGGTGAAAAAGAACTAAATATTTTTCAATCTTTAGCAAAGATCTCAAGAGTTAAACCTGAAAATGGATTAGAGATCAATTATAATACAGATATGTTATTTCTACAAACTTGTGATTATGATTTTTAATAATGCTAGATTAATATTAGGATCATATAAGATTGCTGAAGTTGAATATAGTCCAAATGCTAAAGAAAAAAACAAATAGATATTAATTCAAATGAATTAATTGATGTTTTCCTTGGTAAATAATGTAAAAAGTAGATTGAAAAAAATAATCAATCTACTTTTTTTATTATTTATTATAAACCTCTTGATGGATATAATATCTTTTTGCATTGTAGCATCTGCTACAGATGGTTCCCCACCAATAACTAAAGCATATCCACACTTTTCTATATCCCAAGAATCTGTGTTTTCTTTCTTTGGTAAAAGAGTTAAAAATTCTTTCATATCTGAATTATCTCTATTATCTGATATTGGCATAACTATAGCAGTTCTAGGCTTTTACTAAATTTATTGCACTTATTGAATCTGGGAATCTTCTTCCATCAACAAATAAAATGTTTAAATAATTTTTAGATGCCCTTGCCACCTCTTTAGCTGTTTCATATCTATCTACACCTGACAATCTAGTACCGCCTTCTTGCACAACGGAATCACTTCCACCTATTGTGTATACTGTGTTAAATCCATCTGATGAATAAGGCTTAGAACCATCAACAAGTCTTAGTCCTAAATTTTCTAAATTACATAGTCCACTTGCAGACAAAGCATCTGGGAAATTTCTACCATCAGCTACAGCGACATTTGTAAAACCAGTCATTTTTAATGTCTCCATATTTCTTTCATAAGGACTCTTATTTCCAATCCTTATAACTCTAGCTTTTGGCATAAATCTTTTTATATAATTTTCTGTAGACTTATGTATTTCATTTTCACTACCTATTAAATATACTTCTTTACTCTTGTAATAATCTCTCATAAGTCCTATATTAGCATAATTAGGCTTTATAAGTAATAATCTTGCATTAAACGCCTTACACAAATTATAAGCACTTAATCCATCTTGGAAACTATTTGAATTAACCAAAACTGTTGGAACACCCTGTCCTTCCTGTAATGGATATACATCTGAGGCATTCTTATGTGGATTTAAAGAGTTTGCTGTATACTCAGCGGTCTTTATTCTATCAACCCCCATAAAACCTCTTCCAACTACCGTCAAAGCCACCATAAGGCTTTATAATTAGCCCACAATGCATTTGATGAACCAATTGCCCCTGTAAATAAAATTATACCTGTCATTAAAATTGTTGCGATTTTTCTTTCTTACTTTCATAATTAATCCTCTCTTTCTTTTCTTTATATTTATATTATATCATAAAATTGGTGATTTGTCAACACCCATTTTTTTATTTTTTTATATAATTTATAGAGACCAATAAGGTCTCTCTTTCTTTTAGTCCATATAATCATCATAATTATCATAATCGTCATGGTAATTATCGTAATTATCGTAATTATCGTAATTATCATAATCATCATATGGCATTGGATAATCATCATAATAATCATCATAATCTTCAAATTTACCAACATTATTTGTACTATTATTAGTTGTTATATAATCAATATATGGATCATCACTATTATAAACTTCTCCATCTATATATGAAAAACTTGCTTTTTCAAAATCTAATGGTTGAGGTTTGGGAACAGAGTTAGATTTTGCTACTGCTGTATCAACTTCTGTATTTAATGTGGAATTATCTTGAGTAGATACATTATTTACTTCTGTGTTTGATGCTGTTGGTATTATTGTATCATTTGATAACATAACAGAACCTGTTGCCCCAGTATTATTTTCAATATGAGTATGCAAAGGCGTATTAAAAGCATCTATTGCTTGTGGGGCAGTTTGAGTTTTAACATAATTAGTAACTCCACCTGCATTATCAATATTAGTTTTAACACCAGCTACATAATTAGATCCAGATTCATATACTTTACCAGCACCATAACTTATAGCACCTAAAGCACCATGTTCTTTTATAGCACTATTTACAACACTAGCTGTATTTGTTACGCCAGTTGATATATTACTATAAACAGCCTTTGCACCAGTAGGTGCGTCTGGTAACGGTGTTCCATAAGCAGATATAGCAGATGGACTCATAGTAGTTGAAGCATACCATTTTTGTCCTGATTTATCTTGTATCATAGCTTGATCTAAACCTTCTATTGGATTTTTGCTAAATTTAGCTGTACCAATTTGATTTCCACCCTTATCCATTATAGCAGCATTTATAAAACCTTCATTTGGATTTATAACAGCTTGACCTAGCGTGTTTCCAGCACCTATAATACCAGCAGTTTGAGAATCTTGGAACATAGCCTGTGTACCCTTTCCTATGCTTTCATGTGCAGCAGATTCAATATTTGAACCAAAATCACCATTTATCATAGAATTGATAGTATTTGCAGACAATGGTGCATCAGAATTTAATCCGTGCTGACCCATAGCTGTCATAATAGGAGACATAGACTTTTGACCAAACAAAGCTCTTCCCATTGCATTTTGTCTTGATTTTCTAGCAAATGCCCCAGCAATAGGTCTTGCTTGATTTTTAGGGTTTAAAATATCACTAGAAAGATTACCAGCTGTCATACCACCATTAGAACCACCCGTTTTCATAGCTTGACCTAATGCTTTACCACCTGCCATCGACAATCCTGTATATCCAAGACCTTTGCCTATCATATTTGTAGCAGTAGCTGCTTTAGTTCCAGCACCTGCTGAAGCATATTGAAGCATATTCATTGCAAGTTCATCACCACTTCTTAATGCACCAGCACCAAGATCTCTTAAATGAGTGTCCATCTTTTGTGCTATCATTAACCATACGATAAGCATAAGCATAGCTTGGAAAATAGTTCCACCATCAGTTGTTTCAGGTCTGGTAAAAACATAACCTAATGAAGATGTAAATACCTTCATAAAAAATACTGATAAACATATTAGTAAAGTTTGAGATGTAATTGCTTTAAACCAACCTTGTAATATTCCAGATGAAGATTTTGAAGCACCACAAGCAAATGCTAATGGTGAAAACACACACATAATTCCAAAAAGAACATATCGTGAAACAACTTCAAATAAAAATTTAACGTATTCTATAACCATAATTATCATAAGTAGTACAAGAATAAATAAAATAACTTCACCAAATGCAAAAACAGCAACATTCTGAATTAAAGGGTTGCATCTCCACTCTAATGTTTTAGTAAAATCTTTACCCATTATAGATCCAAATGATAATATTTTACTACCTTCTGTAACAGATGCAGCTTTTCTATACGTTTCATCAACCTTACTAAAATCAGCATAAGCTATTGAACTAATTCCAATAAGTATCTTACATAAAAACTTAGACAAAGCTATTCCTACACATGAAATAAACGCTCTACCAGTTAAATGGATAGGATCCTCACTTTCTGTTGGGGGATAAAAGAAAACCTTATATAAATTAAACATGTAAATGACAAAAACTAAAGCCATAGCTAATCCTATAAGTGTATTATAAAATACATTTAAGGCAGGAAATACATTGAAAAACAAATCTAAAGTAGTATCTTTTCCACCATTAGTAAATATCTTTGAATTTAATTCCATACCCGTCATAAACATTTTTTTGTTACAATATTTAATATGAATGAAACTAAATTAGATATTAAGGACATAAATCCTAAAAAGTAACCATTTCATAGAGTTCTCCTTTCTATTTAATTTTTACTTATTTAATTATAACACAAAAGTTAATTTTTAACAAGTAAATCTTGACAATTAAAGATTTCTGTGGTGAAAAAAATTAATATTATGTGGTATTATAAAACTTCCTATTTTCAACAAACAATCAGTATAAATCTTGACCCTTTATGACCAATATGATACAATTAAGTATAGAAAGTGAGGTTTATTTTTATGGAAGAAAAAGACTATATTAAGATAAGTGAGTATACCAGACGTATGGATATGGCATTAAGAACAGCTTATCGTGAGTATCATAGATGTTAAAGGTTATAATATTGTAGCTGAGGTTAAAGAGGTTGGGTTTGGTATGGATAAGGATAGACCCTAAGCTAAACAAGTTATTGTCTAAGCCTCGAAGAGTTTGATATTTTAGTTGTTGAGCATAAAGATAGGTTAACAAGGTTTGGATTTAGGTTTATTGAATTAATGATGTCTAATCTTAATAAAAAGAAAATAAGTTTTTATTGAGGTAATAAATCTTGTATTTAATAATAATAAAGGAGTTAAACCATGAAAGAGAAAAAGAGTAATAAAAATATATCCTAGACAATTAAATAATTCTTATGATTATGATTTATTACTTAGCTATAGCTATGAGGCTAAACTCTTGTATAACTATTGTAATTTTTATTATTAGACAAATGTATTTTTTTATAATTCAAAACATGAATGTAATTATACATTTGATTTTGTATATCAAAATGAAGATCCTGAGTTAACAAAAATTATTAATTGATTATGTTGAGGAAAATAATCTTTTATCAACTAAGCTAAGTCAGATTTTTATGTAGATATGCTTTTAGTTAATAATTATAAACTTATAAACAAGGTAGTGCAAGCTGTTTATCGTAAGGTTAAAGCAGACTGGACTTCCTATTTTAAGTTATTAAAGTTAAAAAGGCAGGTTCTTATGATGAGGATGTTAATATTCCATCTTATAAGAAGGGATCTTATGGATTAGTTGAGTTTAATAATCAAACTATAAGTAAAAAAACTTCTTACTAAGGGTTATATTGGGACAGCTAGTATGAAAGAAGGGTTTAAACTACCTAATTGGGTTAATATAAAAAGATATATCGTCTTTTTAGAATTAATGTTAAAACATAAAAAAACTTGTTATTGAAGTTTTATATGATAAAGAAATACATGATCATGAAACAGTAGCTCTTAATAAAAACAAACCTACCGCATCTATAGATGTTGGAGTTAATATACTTGCTGCAATAACATTCAACTTTAATCAAAAGACCTCTTGTTGTAGATAATCTTGATATAAAGAGTTTTAATAGGTTATACAATAGAGATATTGCTAAAGTTAACTCTTTATTACCTAAAAAGGTTTCGTGGAGTAGGTTATTGTCTAATATAACTAATAAGCGTAATCTTAGAATTAATAACCTTTTAGGTTATAAGATAAATTTAATAGTTAATAAGTTTATTGAATTAGGTGTTAAAACAAGTTATTATTGGTAAAAACGAATTATGGAAAAAAAGAAACATCTTTAGGTAAAGTTAATAATCAGAATTTTTGTCCAAATACCATTTTGAACTTTTTTTGTTCAAAAACTAAGTTACAAGCTAAAAGAGAGGGGTATTTTTTTGTGTATAGACAAGAAGAAAGTTATACATCAAAAAGCATCTTTCTTAAATGATGACATGATACCAACATTTGGAGACAAAGATTCATTTAAAGGGTTTTTGTGGATTTAGTGGTTATAGACAAAATCGTGGATTATATAAGATTAAAGGTGAGAATAAAACTATTCATGTGGATATAAATGGATCATATAATATCATGCGTAAAGCAGGAATATTTATTAATAGGATAAAATAGATTTTTTTAAATAAGAAGGATATTATACCCCTTAACATAAAAAGTAGCCTAGAAGAAACATAGACACTTCTAGAGTAGATGGGCTAATATAGTTACCCTTATTACAGGTCATTCATTGGATTATGTAATTAAACAATTTTTAATAGATGTCTATGGAAATTGGAACTATAATATATATAACTATTGTTATTGGGCTAAGTATTGTGGTATAATATAAATATACTAAAGTATTTAGAAAAAAAATAAAATTTAAGAAGTCTTGGATTTCCCAATAGTTCAAGCAGAAGGAGAGAGATATGAAAATAGTTGTAACAAAAAGAAATGGAGACTTAGTGTCTTTTTGAAAAAAACAAAAATTGAAAAAGCAATCTTGAAAGCTATGATAGCTTACAATGGCATTGAAAAATAGGGCTATAGCTCATGCTATAAGCGTAGATGCTGAAGATGAATTTTCAAGATTTGACGAAGTTTCAATTGCAATGATTGAAAAGTTTGTATTTAAGCAACTTTGTGAATATGGACTTCAAGATGTTGCAAGATGTTATGAGTCTTACAGAACAGTACAAGAACACAAAAGGATAGCAAATACCACAGATGAAGGTATTTTAGGGTTAATTAAAAGAACAAATGATGAATTACTGGAAGAAAATTCAAACAAAAATGGGGTTTTAATTTCAACTCAAAGAGACCTAATAGCTGGTGAAGTATCAAAAGATATTGCTAGAAGAAAATTACTTCCATCCAATGTTGTTCAAGCTCATGACAAGGGAGCTATTCATATTCATGATATGGACTATCTTTTACAACCAATGCATAACTGTTGCCTTATAAACCTTGAAGATATGCTTCAAAATGGAACAGTTATTAATGAGAAGAAAGTTGAAAAGCCAAAATCTTTTCAAACAGCATGCACAATTACTACTCAGATAGTAAGTCAGGTTGCAAGTTCTCAATATGGTGGACAAAGTATTACAATAGCACATATAGCACCTTTTTTAAAGATTACTAAAGAAAAGTATGAGAAATTATTTTCTGATATAGAAGATTCTACTTTTAAAAAGAGTCATTAGTTGAAAGAATGGTAAAAAGAATTAAAAAGATGGTATTCAAACAATTAGATATCAGCTTTCAACATTAATGACAACAAATGGACAAGCACCATTTGTAACTATATATCTTGAAGTAAAAAAAGGTCATGAATTTGAAAAAGAAATGGCTATGATCTGTGAGGAAATAATGAAGCAGAGAATTGCTGGGATGAAAAATGAAAAAGGGCAAAGAATTTTAGAAGCATTTCCAAAACTTGTTTATCTTCTTGATGAACATAATTGTCTAGAAGGTGGAGAATATGATTACTTGACAAAAATTGCTGTAGAATGCTCTAATAAAACATTGGCTCCTGATTATCAAAGTGCTAAGTTTTTAAGACAAAACTATGGAGATACCTTCCCACCAATGGGCTGTAGATCTCATCTATCACCATGGAAAGACGAAAACGGAGATTTGAAATGGTATGGAAGATTTAACCAGGGAGTTGTATCTTTAAATTTACCACAAGTTGCTATTTTAGCAAAAGGTAAAATAGGTTTATTTTGGCAGATTCTAGATAGTAGACTTGAACTTTGTAAAGAAGCTTTAATGTGTAGACATAACCTTTTAAAAGGAACAATTAGTGATGTTTCGCCAATTCATTGGCAATATGGGGCATTAGCTAGATTGGAAAAAGGTGAAACTATTGATAAGCTTTTAATGGATGGTTATTCAACAATATCTTTAGGTTATGTTGGTATACATGAAATGTGTGAGGCTTTAATAGGAGAAAGTAATACAACTGAGCGTGGTAAAGAACTTTCTTTAAAAAGTTATGAATTACGATGAGAAGTAAATGTGATGAATGGAAAGCTGAAACAGGATTAGGATTTAGTGTTTATGGTACTCCTGCCGAATCATTAGTTTATAGATTTTGTAGGTTAGACAGAGAAAATTTTGGTAAAATTCCAAATGTTACAGATAAACTTTATTACACTAATTCTTATCATGTAAATGTAACAGAGGAAATTGATGCTTTCACAAAATTGCAGTATGAATCAGAATTTCATGCAATTTCAAGTGGTGGCTGTATATCTTACATAGAATTAGCTGATATGAGTAAAAAAATATGAAGCTCTAGAACAGGTTGTAAATTTTATGTATCATAATATACAGTATGCTGAAATTAACACAAAAGTAGACATATGTTATGAATGTGGTTACACTGGTGAAATGAAAATAAATCCAGAAAAATACACATGGTATTGTCCAAATTGCGGAAATCATGATCATGATAAGATGCAGGTAGTTAGAAGAACTTGTGGTTACATAGGTTCTAACTACTGGAACAAAGGAAAAACTCAAGAAATAAATGAAAGAGTTCTCCATTTATAAGAATAAGAAAAAGACTAGAATATTCTAGTCTTTTTATTTAATAAATAATACATAAAAATCTCTTGTCTGTCCCGCAACAGACAAGAGAAAAAGTAAAAACAACATGTCCTAAGTGTGACATACTTACTATATGTTTATAATAGCATACTTATGTCTTTTTTTGTCAATATTTTTTAAAAATTTTTTTATATTTTTCAGTCTTATTACTTTTACTTTTTTTCTTATATTTATTATATAATATAAACACGACAAAAATCCCGCTTATGTAATAAAAAGAAGAAGGTGAAACAGTATGAATAGAAATTTTTAAAAAAATATTAATAAGTGATATACAAAATTTAAAAAAATACATATACAAAGCCTATATTGTCAACTGACACTAATAAGATTAATGTTATTTCTGAAAAAAATAACGTACAAATAAATGAATCTGTTTCAAATGTTAAATTTAATTATGATTATTATACAAAAAGAATATAGTTATAATTATATTAGTACAAATATGATAACAATTCCTTTTTGTGTCAGATAAAATATTAAACGATTATAGCTGGGAAAAATTATATTAATAAAAGTAATAAAATATAAAAATATTCCCTATAAATGTTTCTAATGTTTTATATTGTGGTAATATGGCTTATTTTTTTGTTTTAAAATTGATAAAAGTCTTATTAGAAGATTATACAACAGGTAAAGTATATTCAAAAATCAAAAAGATATCTTAAAAAAAGCTATAGAAAACATTGTAGATGCTTTCAATTTTAATTTAAGGAAAATTTATCAAGATGGCTTTTTATCTGAATTTGAAAAAAATTACATATTCATCCATGTAAAAAGTAAAGCTAAGGATATAAAACTAGAAATACCAATTGTCAATACTTATATTTTTGTTTAATAATTCAAGATACAGAGTAAAAGGTATTACATTTAATGAAATAAATGAGTACACACTTGATGAAATTATATATGCAACAAAAAAATACTTATAAAAGAAAAAAATTTATAAGATATAATTTTGATAATTGTTCAAAAGATATAGGTTTTTTCTCATTTAAAAAGAGCAAAAGATATTAGATCTACTGCAAAACTTATGAGTAATCCTAATTTAAAAGATCCAAAAAGCTATACTCTTTTACTACATGCAGGAAGAAATGCTGTAAATGGTGGATTAAATAAAAAGAGGTATACTTAGAGAAATAAAGAAAGTAAACAGCTTACTTGGTGAAAATGGATTTATTTTTAATAGATGGTTTTTAGATTCTTTATACGAAAAAAAGTATAAAAATTTGATGAAGATATTCCAAAATTAACAGATTTAAAAGAAAAACAATATTACAAATTAACAAATTAAATCTTAATAATGAACTTGATTTATTTAATAGTAAAAGGGATACTTAAATAAAACAGAAATAAAAAAATGCTTTTCCATTAATATAGTTTACAAAATGCTTTTTAAAAAGATAAATGTAAACTTAGATCCTAGTACAAAAAAATATTATGGTGTGTCAATAAGAAGATTAACTAGATTTTTTTGTTCGTCAAAATGATTTTGTAAAAAAATCAATAAAATTAAGTGATAAAAATGTAAATAATTTATTTGAAAAAAATATGAACTAGAAACAGGTATAAGTAAAGAAAATTTTATTTCTTTACTTAGAAATATAAATTTAAAATTAGATAAAAGATATATAAAAATAAAAAGAAAATAATATAATAAAAAATTACTGTAAAAATATAAAAATTTGAAAATCCATTATTTCAACTTATTAGAAAAATAAAAAGATTATAAAAATGATTATAAAGAATATATTAATAAAGAAAAATATAAAATATTTAAATAAAAAAATAAAAAAACAACAAAAAAATATAATAGATTTAATTAATTATGTAGAATATCGTGGAAATAAAAATAAATAGTATAGTTAAAAATTATTTTAACAAAATTAGTTTATCCACTTATTAAAAATTCAAATTGCAATAAAGAATATAAAAAAATGATTTATTTATTTATTATAAAAATACTAAAAAGCAACTTTTTAAATATATAAAAGAAATTATATTAATAATAGAAAAACATACAAAAAAAGAAATAATAAAAACAAATTTGATAAAATAAAAAAATAGAAATTGAAAGTTTTATTCAAGGAACTAGAAACAATAAAAATATAAGTTAAAAACATATAGTAAAAATAACTTAATAGATTCTATAGAATACAATGAATTTAAAGATAAAATTAGATTAGATATGTATTTATTTTTAAATTGTTAAAATGATGATCATTAAAAAAATAAAAATGTAAAAATATAAATAGAGGTTTTATTTGTTTTTAAAAATAATAAATATTACCTCTATTTGTGTTAGAAAAAAATAGATATATAAAAAAATAATTATATATATCTATTTATATCAATAAAAACAATTATATTATTCTTGATAAAGCTACAAATTTTAAAAACTATCTTTTTATTGCTTTTCTTTCATCTTAAAAATAACAATAAAGTATTGGTATTTCAATAAAAACTATGTATGCTAACTTTTATGTCAGGAATAGGGATATACTATATATAATAAATAATCTTTTTTTAAAAAGGTATTTTTGTTATATAGGTTTTTATTCCAATGCCTGAAGAAGAATTTCTTCAGAGAGTTCTCTTTATTGACAAAAAGTTAATTTTTGTGATATAATTATATATATTATAATAAGAAAGGATTTTTACTTTATGTCACAAATATCAAGTTTAGTTGCTAAGTCTACAAACTTAGTATTAGGGAAAAATTACAAATTGTACTTCTCTTCCAGGAAAAATTAGCTTATAAAGTTAATTCTAATTCATTATCTGATATATGTATAGAAAATACTCCTGTTATTTTTTTATAATGGGAACAAATGGAAAAAGTACAATTACTAATTATTTATATAACATATTAAAGGTATTAACAAATAAGAATATTATTTCTAATGTATCAGGGGCAAATATGTATCAAGGTATTTTAACTTGTTTACTATTAAATCAAAAAGGCAAAATAGAAAAATTCTATTATACTACTTGAGGTTGATGAGTTAACAATGCCAAATCTTGTAAGAGATGGACTTATTCCTAATTATATACTGTTAAATAATTTATTTGATGATCAAGTAGATAGGTATTCATCAAAGAAGATTTAGTTATTAAATTAAAGGATACATTTAATTCAATAACTTCCAATTTAACTCTTTTAATAAATAGAGATGATCCTTCCTTGATTAATTTGCATGGATTAAAAAGAAAAGAAAATATTCATTTATTAACATTTTTCTGTTCAACCTAAAGATACTACTTATTCTAATCGAATAATTAAAAAAATGACTTAGTATTTGATTATATTAATTATGGAAACATTGGACGTTTTAACAAAAAGATTATTTCAAATACTGATGTTATGAATACTGATTTTTAACAACTTATAATGGGGAACCTAATAATATTGAATCATCCTTTTTGTTTGAGCTTATATCTGATAATTTAAATAATATTGATGTTTCAATGGTAGATATGTATTTTTTTATTTAATTGGCAGTATATATATTTAATTTATATAATATTAGTGGTGCTTTATCTTTATTATTTACATTAATAAACAATGGTGATCTTGGTGCTGAAGTTTCATTTAACTTTTTAAGAATTAACAGTATATTAAATAATGTTAATATAGATGGAAGAATGGAAAAGTTTAATTTTAAAAAAATGGAAATACTGCTATATTAAATTTGGTTAAAAATGAAGTTGGTGCTAATTTAACCATCTCTGAATTTAATAAATTTTTTACAAAGTAATAAATCGGATATTATTATTAATTTTGGAAATTCTTATGTTGATGGTAAAGATTTATCATGGATAAATAAAATAGATTTTTTTCAGTTTTATCAGATAACAGTAATAATTTAAAAAAATATATATTTTAAAAGATGAAAATGCAGAGGTTTTTATCTGCTGTTTTTAGATAATAAAACTCTTAGTGATTTTTAATTTGATAGTTATAGATAGAATGAAAGATGTTAAAATTAAAAATAATATATTAATATTATCTAATTTCTCAAAATTAAAGCCAAGTAGAAAATTTTTAAAAAAGAATAGTTATGAAACATAAAAAGAGTCTAATAAAGGCTCTTTTATTATTGTGTAAATTTATTATATAAAAAGATCACATTTCCAATCTTTTTATTTAAAAAAATAAGAGAGGGTATAGTGATCTTATTTTTGGACTTATTCTTTTACATAAACTCAAGCCCAATTCATCTTCAGGCATTTAAAAGCCTTTTTAATTAGAATAATTGTTTTTTAAAAATACAAATCTATATAAAACACTATTAATGTATGTACTAATATTATATCATATTTATTGTTAAAAAGAGCTTTTAGCTCTTTTAAAAAATAATATTATTTAATTATTGAGTTATTTATACTCATGGTTTTTAAATTTAGAAAGTTTTTTAGTTTTAAATCCACCATATGTTGTGTTTGTGTTATTAAAAGCTCTTTGTAGTTTATTCCATGTACCTCTTCTTTGAGCATCCTGTATAGCCTCTGTAATGGACCATGCTGTTCCTTCACCTTCACCCCATGAGATAACTTTTACATCCATGTTCTTTTTACCACCAGTATATCCCAATATGTCAAAATCAAAGAATGGACCACCAGTATCAGCTACAATAAACCTACCATTATTTTTTTCACCTAAATTATATGTCTTTCCAGTTTTACTAGATCTAAATGTTCCACCACCCATTTGTCCCTTTAATTGAGGTATCTCAACTATAGTGCCATATGGCATATTATGGGCTGCTACAGCATTTTTACCTTGTGCTGGACCCATAACAAGGTATGAATCATTAAATCCAGTCACAACAGCATTATTAAATTCCATTATCTCATTAGAACTTTCATTACCTATTGATGATAAAGAATTACTTTCATTGTTTGTTATTGATGTCTCATTATAAGCATCAGCTTCTTTTATTGATGTTCCAGAATTAGCTAACGATATTTTATTTTTTTGATTCATTTTCTATATTTTTTTATTGAATCATTGTCTTTTTGTCTTTTTCTTTCAATTAATTTAATATTATCTTTTTAATTTTAATAAACTCTTTTTACAAAAAAATTCATTATTATTTCTTGCTACTTTAAACCAATCACCATATTCACCAATAACTAAAATTTCTGATTGTTTATCTTCCGTACCATTATACTTTGAATTATCTTTTTGGTTCTGTTCTTTTTCTTACATTATCAAGTAGTTCAGCTTCTTTTTAATAAAAGTGTTTTTTTCTACTTGTTTACTAAAAATTGTTGTTATTGTTTTGAATATTTGTTGATTTTTTTCTTTTTATAACATCAGCTTTTACATTGTTCGAAAAATTGGCATTGATAAAAACATTGATGTTATTAGTAAACTTGACATTATTTGTTTATTTTCATCTTTTTAAACACCTCTTTTTCAATTTCTCTATTTATTATATCACAAAAATTGCCTGCAAGATTTTTAGTTACTATTGACAACATAACATTTTTGTGATATAATCTTATTATAAAAATATATAAAAAAAGGGGTAATGAAAATATCAAATAAATTAAAGAGTAAAATTTCAGTTTTTTACTCACTTTATCTATAATATGTGGTTCTATTATTACAACAGATGCAGCTACATTAACTATAAATTCAACAAGTGAAGGTAAGATTTTTATCTAATGCTGAATTTAAAATAAAAAAATGTTAATAATAATTTTTTTATAGCTTTTTAATGAATCTAATAATGGTAATTATACATATTCAAATAATGGTTCAACACAAGCTATAAAGACAAATGAAAATGGAGAATTAAATATGGGTGAATTACCAGCAGGAAATATTATATTGAACCCACTTCAAATAATATATTAAATTCTCAAACTCAATTAATAAATATTTCAAATGATTCAGTTCAAGGACAAGCAACTATGAATTTTTTGAAAAACAATGGATCAGTTTCTTTTAAAATTGACAGATTCTGATGGTAAGTCTATTTCTAATTCTACTTTTTACAATAAGTAATAGTTCTGGCTTGATTAAATTTAATAAAGATTCTGATGGTAATTATACTTATAATAGTAATGGTTCAATAACTAATATAAAGACTAATTCAAATGGTAAATTCTATTTATCATCACTTCCAAATGGTAATTATGTTGTTGAGCAAAAAGATACAGCTAATGGTTATAAGTCTTTATATTCAAGTGATATATATGTAGATGGTCCTATTAGTTTTAAGTGCTATAAATTATAAAGATGGCAATTCTAATTCTGAAAATAAATCTAGTGGTGATTTATTAATTAATGTTAAAGATGAAAAAGATAACCTATTATCTAATATAGTATTTAAAAGTTACAAATAATTCTGGTGAATCAAAAAGAATTAACTGTTTCAAATGGTTCTGTAAAACAATCTTTTTAGTGAAGGTGAATATAATATTGAGGAAATAAAAAGTCTTGATGGATATGATAAACTTTCTAAAAAGAGTTTTTTTCTATAAAGAAGAATGAAACTACAACCATTTCAATAAAGAAAAAAACATTCTACTGGTTCACTTGAAATAATGAAAAATGATAGTGAAACAAAAAAAGGTATTAAAGATTTTTGTTTTTACATTAAGTAATTCCTCTGAGGGATCTATCATTTAAAGAAGATAAGGGTAAATATTATTATGATAAAGATGGTACGATAAAAGAATTAAAAACAGACAGTTTAGGTAAAATAGACATTCAAAAAAATACCTTCTGGTAATGTTAAGATTATTGAAAAATCTGGTCCTTCTGGTTATAGGTTGATAGCAGGTAGTGTTGAAAAATATTATTCCTAATAATAAAACTAATTACACATCATCTTCTGAAAAAAATGAGAAATGTATTATATATAAAAGATAAGGAAAGCAAAGATGATTTAAAAGGTGTTTCTTACAGAATAAAGGATCAACAAAATACATTAATTAAAGAGGGTGTAAGTGATGGTTCTCCAATAACAGGATTAAGTGGAGATGGGGATTATTATATTCAAATAGTTAGTGTACCAGAAAGATATTCTTTACCAAATGAAGAAATTCATGTTAATATGTCATCAAATAAGTTAAATAAACAAGATATAAATATAGAACAAGCTACTATTTCTGCTAGCGTTGGATCTAATATACAAGGAGAAGAATTTACTTTATATAAAGATGGTTCTAAATTTGAAGTTAAATCAACCGATATAAATGGTATTGTTGATTTTAAAAATCTTGGTTATGGAGAATATGTTATTAAACAAACTGGTTCTTCTGGTAAAAGTTAGTATGAAGGAATATACTGTTACAATAGATAAAAATTACTCAAATTCAAAAAGAACCATTTAAATTTTTTTAATGAAAAAGATATAAAAAACAAAAGAAAAAAATATCTAAAAGAACAATTATTTTTATTAGGGTTTTATTCATTGTTTTTATGCACACTTTTTAGGATTAGCAGGTTACTATTATTATTTAAGTAAAAAAATCAATAATGATGAAATTAAATTAATAGAAGGTCCTGTTGCAACAGAAGAAGAATTGAAGAAATTTCAAGAAGAAAATAAAACTATAATAGATAAAAATAAAAAGTATATTTAATAAAAAAAGTAGGTGACAATAATGATGATGGAGAATAATTTATCTGATGTTATTTTTAAAAAAATATGATTATTTTATTTATTGTGCTTTTGCGTTTTTGCTTTTGTTTATTTTCTTTTTAAAGAAAATAATAACAAAAAGATATTTTTCTAAATTCTCCATTAAGTAAAAATAGATAAATTCACAGGAGAAGAATTTGAAGATTATTTATACTACATATATAAAGATGCTGGATATAAAGTTAAGAAAACACCAAGAACTGGTGATTTTTGGCGTTGATTTAATTTTTGATTAGTCCAAATGGAGAAAAAGATAGCTATACAGGCAAAGCGTTGGAAAAAAATAATGTTGGAATAAAGGCTGTTCAAGAAATTGTTTCAGGTAAAATACATTATAATTGTGATAAAGCATTTGTTGTTACAAATTCTTATTTTTACAAAGGCGGCTATTAAGTTAGCAAAAACTAATAATGTAGAATTAATAGATAGGGATCATATTAATAAATATATAAATAAAATATAAGTTTATAAAAGAAAGAGTTGTTTGGACTCTTTCTTTATTTTTATATATGATATAATATAAGTATGTATTAAGTATTTATATATAAAATTAACCCAATTATAAAAAGTAAAGGAGAGATTGTTATGGCGTATAAGGAAATATCTATTAGTGAAGTTTTACTACTATTTGGTATTACTTCAAATAGAGTTCTTATAACTTGCCCTTTTGTGGGACAAAAGAAGAAAAATGGGAGTTAATACTAATAAGAATTTATTTAATTGTCCCCAAATGTGAAACAAATGGTAATGCTGTAGGTTTATATTCTTTGTTAAAATTTAATGAAGAATATAAAAATACAAAACCAAGAAAGAAAAAGGAAATATTCAAATCTTTAATGGATGATCTTGGTCAAAAATCAGATTATTCCAGCTAATAAGAGATATAATCTTAATAATAAACCTTCTTATGAAGAAGAAAAATATAATTTTCTTAATATAATAAAGGTTTATAATATGTTTTTTTAAACAACTTTATTTATTAGATAAGCATAAACAAAATCTTTTTAAATAGAGGACTTAATGAAAAACATATTAAATATTTTTGGTTATAAATCAATGCCCTGAACATAAGGATATCCCACGTATTTTTAAGCAACATTATTAATGCTGGACTATCTCTTGATGGTGTTCCTGGTTTTTATTATGACGAAAGGAAGAAGAGGTATTCTTTAAATCGTGTTGGGAATGGTATATTAATTCCAATTAGAAACTCAAACAGGGATATAATATCAGTTCAAATAAGGCTTTGATGTTCCTTTTTGAAAATGGTACTAAGTATTTATACTTTTCTTCAACAGATAAGCCAAATGGCAAAAAGCTTTAGCTTATGTACATTTGGTAAGAAGTGATATTACACCTACAATGTATTTAACTGAGGGTGTTTTAAAAAGTGATATTGCTTATAGCTTAAACTTTAATAATTGTATAGAGGAAAAGGTGAATATTATGGCTTTTACCAGGAGTTTCTGCTACTTCTCATTTTAAACCTTTTTAAAAAGCTAAAAAAAGAGGTCTAGAAAAATAATAGTAGCTTTTTGATTCAGATAAATATGAAAACAATAATGTTTTAAAATGCTGAATCTAAAGTTATAGAAATGGCAGAGGAACTTTGGGATTGATGCAATTTCTATATCTTGGAATAGAAATTACAAAGGTATGGATGATTTTTGCTTTTGTATAAACTAACAAAACAAAATAAGTAAAAAGAATAAAAACAGGGTTTTACCTTGTGCTTTTTATGGTAAAATAAAAATAGAAATTATATAAGAAAAATATATATTTTTTTGAAAAGGAGTAATTGTTATGGAAAAATAACAAAGGTAAATGTTAAAGAACAATTTATCGACAAAAAGAAAAACTCAAAAACTATATAACTGCATTAATGATGTCCTTTCTTTCCTTGGAGCGTTAGGTCTAGCTCCAGCTTTTTGCAGCGGGCTTTGATTCACAGGGTACTAAAATTCTTACAGCACTAAAAGAACTAAGAAAATGGGTTACTATTATTGGTTTAGGTGTTGCTGCTGTGGTTTTTAGCTATAAACGCACTTAAATTTGGTGTTGGTTCCGAAAAGAGGTTCTGGTGCCGAAGGTAGAGCTGGTATGATTAAAATTATTAAAACAGTAGTTTTACTTGTTTGTGGTGTTTGGATCATCACAGCAATAGTTCAGTTTGCAACTGGACTTGGTGATAATGATATTAATGGAAACAATTCATGGAAATAAATTTTTGAGTTTTTAAAAGGAGACTATATAGTCTCCTCTTTTTTAGAAATAATCTAATCCATATTCAAAATCTTCTACAGCTTGTTGATTATATTTATTAGGATTATCAGTTTCTATTTTTCCACTTTCTATTAAGTTAATAACAAAAGGTGAAGGTTCTTTGTATCTATATCCAGCTATAGGACAAGACTGCTGATGTATTAAATATAGTTCTTTTTGCCCTTGTTAAAGCAACATAGAACAGTTTTCTTTCATCTTCTAATCCATTACCCCTAAAACTATCTTCTAAGGTTAACTGATGTGGTATAACACCATCTGATACATATGGAATAATAACTCTTTCCCACTCAAGTCCTTTTTGATGCATGAATTGTCATTATGCCAACCTTGTTTTTTTGTATCAATTTTTTTATATCTTTATTTAAAAGCTATGTTTATAATTCTTGATTCATAAAAATTCATTAAAAGTTTTTTCAAATGTATTTATATCACTGATTATGAAATCAACATCATTATAAAATGTTGATTCTAAATCTTTTATTTGATCTTCTTTCATTTGCCTTTTTAATTTTTATTTTTTTCTATCTCATATTTTTAAATTTTCTAAAATATGAGGTGCTGAATATTTGATAATCTCAATTGGATCTTTAATGCTTTCCATTTTTTTCAAGTTCACTAAAAAAATATTTTTTTATATTTTTTTGTTTTTTTAGCTGTATCTGATAATCCTTTATATGTTTTTAAATTGCTTAAAATACACAGAAGCTTCTTTTGCTGCTGTAGAACTTACATTTTCATATAAAAGCAGATATATATATCAAACTACTTGAATTACCAGTTAAAAACAGAATATACAACATTTACAATCATTCTTGTTCTTCTGTACTCGTAAAAACCCCTGTGATCCAACTATATAATAAGGGATTTGATTTTTAATCATAATTTTTTTCCATTTCTTTTGTTCCCTTTTTAACTCTAGTTAAAATAACATTATTCTCTAGTGTGTTAGCTTTTTATTTCTTTATTCAATAAAAGATATAATTTTTATTTTTGCATTTTCAGTATCATTTTTAATATCAATAAACTTAACTATACCATCTTGATTAGTGCTTTTTTTGAAATTAAATTAACCTTTCTTTTTGGTTTCGTTCATTTTTATTTATTTCAATTTCTGCACATTCTAAAATTGAAGATATAGACCTATAATTATAGTTTAATTCAAATTCCTGAACATTATTATAATCTTTTCTTAAATGTATCTATATATTTATCATTAGATCCTCTAAATTGATAAATACATTGATTTGAATCTCCAATTACAAATATAACACAATTTGGTCCAGTTAATCTTTTTTTAATATTTCATATTGATACTCATTTATATCTTGATATTCATCAACGAATATATATTTATATTGACTATTTATTTCAGCACAAAATTCAGGATTTCTTAATATCTTTATCCATGTTTCAATAAGATCATCAAAAGTCAAATAAAAATCTTTTTCTTTTTCTTCTCCATATTTTTATTATATCTTTAAACTTATTAAAATATTCTATTTTTGTTACTATTAAAATCTTCTAATATATCATTTTGATATAATATTTCACCATTTTTATTTTTCAAATCTATCTTTTTGTTGTATTCTATTGTTTTTATAAAATTCTTCAAAAGATTTCATCTGGATTTAATCTAAAATTTTTTTAATTTTTTTGAATATAATCCATATAAAATCTTAAAATCCATTATTTCTCTAATGTAAATTGTTGATATTTGATTTTCATTTTCTAAACATATATTTTTCTACAGATTCTGCAAAAAAATAGCATATGCACCTTTTTTTCATCTAAGATTTTAACTCTACCAATTTTCATTCTTGCCATATAAGATCTTATTATTTTTACTTGCAACGGAATGAAATGTTCCAGATGTTAAATCCAATGTATCTTTTTAATGCATCCTTTATTCTTTCTGTCATTTCATTTGCAGCTTTTATTTGTAAATGTTAATAATAACATTTCATTTTCTGGAATACCATTTTTCAATCATTGTCTGTATTCTATATTTCAAAGTTGTTGTTTTTTCCACTTCCAGCAACAGCAAAAACACAAGTGTTTTTTTAACTGGGGATTCAATAACTTTTAATTGCATGTCATCAACTATGTTTTTTTATATCTTCATTCACTTTTTAATTTTTTTATTTTTTTAAACATTAGTATCCCCCCTCTTTTTATTTATTATCTTAATATATTGTATCATAAAATACAAAATATGTCAAGTTGCCAATCGTTATATTTATTGACTTTTTATCTTTTTGATATAATATAGGTGCGTTATAAGTATTTATAAAAAGAGAAAGAGGTATGAGAGAGAATTTAAAATAGTAAAAGAGGACTGTAGAAAGCATAAGCATGTTAATATTGTTTTACCTGAAAGATCAACATCTGGATCTGCTGGGTATGATTTTTGTAACACCTGTCGATATAAGAATTGGTGCACATTGTACAAGTGATTTAATATTTACAGACATTAAAGCTATAATGAATCCAGATGAATTTATGCAGTTGCATATTAGGAGTAGTCTTGGAGTAAAGAAAGGATTAATGTTAGCTAATACAGTAGGAATAATTGATTCAGATTATGCTAATAATCCTGATAATGATGGTAATATTGGTTTTAAAGCTTGCCAATTATTCAAATGACCAAATTTTTTTATTAAAAGCAGGTGAAAAAAGTTGTGCAAGGAATCTTTATGAAGTATTTAACTGTTGATGAAGATAAAGTAAATATTTCAAGAGATGGTGGCTTTTGGATCTACAGGAAAGTAAAACTAAAAAAATTATTAAATATTTTTACATAAAAAAATACTCATGACATCAAATATCATGAGTATTTTTTATATTATATTGCTACATTATTCAAATCATAAGTTACTGGCAAATCAACCTTAATAGAAAGTATATTTTTCAACTATATCATTCTTAACATCATTTAAGAAATCATTATATAATATATAGGCTTCTTTTTGTATACATCTATTGGTTTAACTGAACCAAATCCACAAAGAGACACAGCATCTCTTAAATTTTGTGCATCAACAAGGAAAGATACCCAATTTTTTTATCTATAGAATGAAGTGCTGCTTGACATTTTTATATTATTATAGTCTATATTGTTTAATTCACAATACTTAGCTATTTTTCTTAATATCAAGATAAGATATATCATTAGAATCAACAAGTCTAGTTAAATCTAAAGTATTATTTTTCTAATATTTCTTTTCTCATAATATAAACAGCTTTTCTTTGATTAGATATTACATCATCATATTCAAGTATATTTTTTTCTCTGTTCGTAATTTTTATATTCAAGAGTTTTTTTGTGCTGTTCTAACCAATCTTTTAGTTAATGGTCCAACTATAACTCCAAAAGATTTTTATTATATTATCTTCATTTGAAACAAGAAAAATAGATTCACCTGGATCCCTTGTCTACCAGCACGTCCTCTTAGCTGATTATCTATTCTTACACTTTCATGCTTTTTCCATACCAATAACCAAAAAGTCCACCAAGTTTTTTTACTTTTTCCTTATTAATATTTGCAATTTTCTTTTCTTCTTCATAATATCTCTTAAAATCAGAACCTGCTGCATTATTCAAGAAACCATCACTAACAGCATCAACTTCTTCTTTTGTGTAACCAGTCTTTAGCTTATCTATTGATAATTCTTTTGGATTTCCACCAAGAAGTATATCTGTACCTCTACCAGCCATATTTGTAGCAACTGTTATTCTACCAGGTAATCCAGCCTGTGCAACTATAGAAACTTCTTCCTTATCAAACTTAGCATTTAATATAGATATACTTCTTCCATTTTCCACAACGCCTGAATCTATTAGATACTTAAATACCTTTTCAGATTTTTCAACAGAAGAAGTCCCTATTAATATTGGCCTTAATGTATGTTGTTTTTCTTATTATTTTTAACAAGGTAATCCATCTTTTTCAGCCTCATTCAGAAATATCAAATCTTCTCTATCTTTTCTAATAACAGGCTTATTTGTTGGTATCACAACTGTATCAAGGTTATATATCTTTTTAAATTCTTTTTCTTTCTGTCTTAACTGTTCCAGATGTTCCCACATCTTATTATACAATCTGAAATAATTCTGCAATGTAATACTTGCTAGAGACTCACTAGTTCCTTCTATTTCAACTCTTTCTTTTTGCCTGTATCGCCTGATGCAATCCATCAGAATACTGTCTACCATCCATTATTCTATTTGTAGAAGAATCTATTAATTGTATTTTATTATTTTTACAATATAATCATCATTGTTCTTCATTAGATAATTAGCTCTTAATGAGTTTTTGAATATAATGAGCCAATAAAGGTTCTTCATTTATATTTTTTGAAAAAAATAAAGATTGGCTTTTTCTATTCCTCTTGATGTTAATGTGATAGCTTTTTTTCTTTTCATCAATAGTGTAATCTCCAAGCATATCCCTATCTTTATCACTTAATTTTTTTCAGCATACTGTCTAAGGAATAATTCATCACCTTCTATTTTTTTACATCCTTATCTTTTCCTCTAACCAACTCTTTTTACAAACATATCAACATAAACATATATTTTATTATTATCTTCTGCTACATTTGATATAATAAGTGGAGTTCTAGCTTCATCTATTAATATAGAATCAACCTCATCTATTATAGCAAAATTTAATTCTCTTTGAACTATATTATTTTTGCTCTTAGCCATATTATCTCTTAAATAATCAAAACCAAATTCTTTATTTGTTCCATAAGTTATATCAGCAAAGTAAGCAACTTTTCTTTCAATAGGAGACATTTCAGAAATAACATAATTAGAAGTTAGCCCTAAAAAAATCATAAAGAGGCATAAACTCCTCACAGTCTCTTTTTGCAAGGTAATCATTAACTGTAATAACATGAACTCCCTTTACCTGAATATGCATTTTAAAACAACAGGCATTGTTATAGTTAAAGACTTTCCTTCACCTGTACACATTTCAACAATTTTTCCGTAATGCATTTTCTAACCCACCTCTAATCTGTACAGGATAAGGCTTCATTCCTAAAACCCTATATGCAGATTCTCTAACTAATGCAAAAATTTCACATATTATATTAGTTTTATTAATTAAATTGTTATCACATTCTATTTTTTTCTTCAAATCTAAACTATATCTTTTTAGATCTTCATTAGTCATTTCTCTAAATTTATATTCTAAGTTTAAAAATTTCTCTTACTATTTTCTTTGTATTTCTCATATCAAGATTATCCTTTCAACTTTACTTATTTATATATTGTTTTATTTTTATTTATTGAATTTATTTTTATTCTTCTATATTTCATGTCAGATTCTTCAACCAGTAAAAAAATTTCTATCTATATCAAACCATTTACCAGCATAGCTTCTTGTACTTGTATATATTCTTATTTTTTTATATTCTTCTTTCTATTATTAAATAAAAAAATTACTTACATTATCTATACCATTAATTGTAAGTATTATATCTTTACAGTTCATATCTATCCCTCTTTCTTTATCTTATATATTAATTATATCATAAAAATAACTTTTTGTCAACATTTTTTTCGTAATATTTATTACATCTTTTCGTAATATTTATTACTTATTAATAAAAAAATGAGCAGGAGATTAATCCTACTCATTTGATTCTATAAATTTATAATTTTTTTATATTTATAAAAAAATATCTTCTTTTTTTATATTATATTCTTTTTGTTTTTAAACCCTTTAAAATCTTCAACTACAATTTTATTAATTATATTGTCATAATATTGAAAGTCAGCAACATACTCTATTCTTCTGTATTTTTTTACCTTCATATACAAAAAGATTCTTGAAGCAAAAAGCGTGGCTGTAAAACAAGATCTTTTATTAAACCTTTTTTTCTCCAAGATTTTAAGTTCAGAATATCTCCTCATTTCTCCTTCTGAATGAAAGACTATATTGTCATACTCAATCTTTTTTTAGCTCCATATTTATTTTTTTATTTTATTAGATTTTTTTCTTTTTTAATATATATTCATGATATTCATCTTCAGTAAATCTTAACATTTATTCTCCAATTAATGAATAACTTTCATTAAAAATCTTCTTTCTTTGCAACTAGATAATTAACCATGAAAATGTTTTTTTCACTATTCTTATCATTCTTATTTACAAAGATAGCCCCATATAAGATAATTGCAACAGCCCTATCATCTTCTTCATTTTTCTTCCAACTTAACTATTTCATTATAGATATTTTCTATAATATCTTTATCTAACTGTAAAAACTGATCTTTTTCTGATTTAAAAACAGTATCCAAAAATATAATTAACAGTAGTATAGAATAAATGCATCAATTCTTCCTTGTTAATATCATACTCTTCTATAAAAACTTCTTTTTGGTATAATTATAACTTCGTTTGAGGCAATTCTGTGCTTTCCATTTATTTCTTTTTTTCTAACAATATCTACTAACATTTTTTTCACCTTTTTCAAGATTTTATCATCTTGCCCTTCTTTTTAAAATTTTACTTATTTCTTTTTATAACTTTTTTTGTTATTATCATTTAAATCACCAATATAAATAGTATCACCATTAAGTAGATCATCAATTCCACAATTCAAAACATTACAAACCTTTATTACTTTTTTTCGAATGATGGATTTTTATTCTTCCAACTACTTATAGTATTTTTGCCAAGATTTGCTCTTTTTCTATTTCTCTTATGGTTAATCCTGTATCACTGGCTTTATTTTTTTAATACAATTAAGTAAATTTATATTTTTCATTAATCACATTAAAATCACCTCTCTTTATTTTTTTCTACTTTTATTATATCATAATTTTTATGCAATTAGTAAATAGACTAACTTTTTTTAATTTTTATTAATTGTATAAAAAAATCAATTATTTATTTTTAAAAAAATCTTATTTTTTTCTAGTATAAAAAAACAGGTGTCTTTTTTTATGTTTTTTATTTATACATAAAAAGCACCACTTTTTTTATTATTCTAAAAGATTTATTTTTTTAGCCATTTTATGAAACCTAAAAAAACAACTTGGAGAGGGGTTTACTAGTTGCATTCTTCTATAATAAAATAACCTTTTATATAAAGTAATCTTTTATATAAAATTCGCCCCCTCTCAATCCACTATAGGCTAAATAGCTCAGTAAATAAAGTTTACCTATTGCCCCAGAAAATCTCTTTTTATATTCCCCTATACACAAAAAAACTCCCCCTTTATATACAGATAACCACTACCACAATAGCCCCCTTTACACCCCTTAGATAATCAACTTCACTTTTTCATTCCTTTTTCCCCTATTCTTACCTTTAATCCACCCCATCTATTTATTAAATTTTAATTCAATTTATATATTTCCCCACATATGTTTACATTAACCATTGGTAATTATTATAAAAATAGCGTAGCATCCTACATTAAAAATATACTTTATGCAAATAAACATTTGTTAAATTAAATTAACATTGCTATTGCGTAGCTTTTTTTGTTTTTAGCGTTCCCTTTTTAATAAATGGTAATCTATATTAACAAATGGTAAATGTATCACAAAGGGAAAAAAACAAGGAGATCACTTTATGTATTAACCATTGGTAAAAAAATATAAGGGTCTTCCTTTGTATTAAAAAGGGATATTTATTTTTCACATTATTTTTTTGATATAATTTATATATAATTATAAAAAGGAGAGTTTAAATATGGAGATAGTAAACAAGAAATCATTTCAAATAGAGGTAATTCCCCCTTTTTGAATTTACTTTAGTAGATTTTTATTCTTTAAAAAAATGAACTAAAAGGAAGAATATGATATAAACTTCAATAAAAAAACAAAAAGTATTACAATGTTTCCTTTTTGATAAAAATTTTCACACACCTTTAATAATAAAAGCGAAGCGTGAAATAGAAAAGTGGAGATACATTTTTAATTCAATTTGAAACATCGGGAAGATGATAATTTTGATGATGATATTGATAAAAATTTTTTTAATAAACTTAATTATCTTTTTAGGAATTTAACTTTAACAGAGTTGCCATAAAAAAATAAAAGGGAGTTGTCTTTTTAATAACAATTCCCTTTATCTATTGATGTAACTATATTTTTCATATCAACCTCTTCACAAAAAAATTAATTAACCTTATAAGCAGATCCCCACCAAATTTTAAAAATTGGATACAAGAATATAGAATAAGTAATAGCCATCATTAGTAAAACTAAAGTTCCTATATCCAAAAGGGAGTCTAAGTAAACCTTTCATAATATTTCACCTCTTTTTATTTTATTAAAAAAATCTAAGATGTAGCAAATAAAACTTTATTAACCCCCTAAGATTTTTTTCCTTTCTATAAATTCCATAAATTTCACCTTATCATCTTCGTTATGTGGCGTAGCCACTTCTATGTAATCACAACCTTGATGCACAAAGGGAAATAAGTGAACTTTCACCTCTTTTTGATAAATTTTTCTTTTTATTTCAACTGTATCACCGTGATACAATATTTTACCTTCCTTTATAACTAATCCCAATCTCATTTTTAATTACTTTTACCTTTCTTTCTTTATATTTATATTATATCACAAAAACGCACTTTTGTCAATAGGTATTTAAAAAATAATCCCAACAGGTCCAACCCACCCACCACTGCTGAGATTTCTAGTTTATACAACTAGTTCCTTCTTTACTATTTGAATAGTAACAATAAAAACGTTTCGGTTTCTAGGTACATTATACCCATTACCTTATTTGGACTACAGTAGTATGTCTAGCATACCCTGTTTACTACTGTTAAAGTAGTAATCAACCATGTAATTTTGAGGTTTTACTACCATATGGGATTACATGGCTACCAAACTGTATAACTTAGGATTTCCAGAAATATCTTGTTTTTACTACCATATGGGATTACATAGCTACCAAACATATTCATCTATCAAATTTTTCACATATACTTTCCATTTCCTCAATTGCCTTAAATATTTTTTTCCATTACTTAGTTTTGTAAATGAAGGGTAAACTTTTTTTATTAAAATGAGTAAAAGGTTTTTTTATAAGATGCGGAAAATTTTTATATAATCACCATATAAAAAAATTCAATATCTTTTTATATTGGAATTAGTAGCTGTAATTTTTAGCGTAGCAATTACATCTCCATTATTATCCATTATCTCTTTTTCATAAGTAGTTTTATTTTTCAAAGCCCATATCCAAAATATCATTCTCAAACTTTTTAGAAAAAGTAGGGGAGTTAGTGTTGTCTTTAAGATGTTACTTATAATCTCTTCACTTCTACCAGATTGAATAAGCCTCTTCTTTTTCTACTTTCTCTCCTCTTTCATTCTCCCTATTGGGATCAATTTTTTTCTACTTTTTAAATATTCAACTTTACTCATTTTTATAAAGTTTCATTGTAAGTATCAAGATAATTAATTCTCATTATATAGGGGTTATCCAATAAGCTACTTAGGTTTTTCCTCAATTCCTTATTCTTAAAATTCTTAATAAACTTCATTAGATTTTTCCTTGTTATCTAACTATAATATTCTTCACTTTTTACCATTATTTTCAACAATTAAATCAAGCGAAAACACTTTCTTTGTATTTTTTCATATATTTCTCCCTTCCTTATTACTCTTATATTATATCACAAAAAAATGGTTATTTGTCAATACGCATAAAAATAACAACCTAAATTAAATAACATAAAAAAAGACATTGATTTTTATCAATGCCTAAAAATCTGAGGTTTTATATTTTTTTGATAATTTTTATAATCATGGTAATAAACTAATTTATAAATTTGCAATTATATTATACTTTGAAGGAAGAATATCGAATAAAAACCCCAGATTCTAAAGCTGGTGGTGAGACTTGAACTCACAACCTACTGATTACAAGTCAGTTACACTACCAATTGTGTTACACCAACAAATAAATGATTGCGTAGCATAATGTAATCACAATGAGCACCACTCATCTCTTTTTACATTTAAGTTTCTTGCATTACTTATATATGCAACGTTTTAATCTAAGCGTACCTTCCAAGAATAGGTAACTACTTACCCTAGGTTATGGTTATATATAAAACTTTGAAAAGTATTCATCAATTAATTTATTTGATATTATATTTTGAGAATTTTTCTTTATATGTTTCTATCCATGGTTCTTGTGATTGGATGATATCAATTATCTTAAAAACATTTTCATTGATCATAACATATAAAAACTGCATTTATTATTTCTTTATGTTCATCAATAATAATATTCTCATCAAACTTTATTTCTTCAAAGTTCATAGTATTTAGAGAAAAATCTAAATAGTGTTCATTTTTTGGTATACTCATAGAACTAAATCTTCTGTATTCTTGATTTACATCTTCTATAAGCACTCCATATTGCCATGCTATTATATCTTGAGAAAATGCTGGCATGTTGTGTTCCATTAAAAAGGCTGCTTGAACGAAATATAATAAATTTTTGCAATTTTAAATTTGATATTTCAATATCGTGGTCGTTACAATAATTGATTATATACCTTGAAATATCTAAAGCATTATAAGGCATAATACACCCATCCTTTTCTCTTTTTTTTTATTTGGCGGAGAGAGTGGGATTCGAACCCACGCACCAGTTTCACCCAGCCTAATCCCGTAGCAAGAGATCTTCTTAAACCGCTTGAGTACCTCTCCGTATATCTACAGTTATATTATATCATAAAAAAATATATTTTGTCAATAGTAATATAAGAAATAAAAAGAAAAGAAACCAAAAGGTTTCTCTTTTTCTCTTATAAGGCAGCTTAATTGAAATCAATTTTTAAATTCAATAAGGCTTAACATAGATTCTACTATTGCTTCTATGAGCTACTCAGCTATTAAATAACCAAGCATCCTATATTTTTTTATATAAGAGCTTTATGTGTCATTAGGATAAACCTAACTACCACAAGGGATGTTCTCTCCACTACCGCTACCCCATATAGGGTTACACGGATACTTTTTTCTTTAAAATATAATTCTTTCTGGGCTAGATAAACCATTATAAAAGGAAAGAATGTAAACCTTGATTATTAATCAAGACAATAGTTTATTATGTATAATTGTTGTGTACATATATCATACCACGAAACCAACCCCAACACAATTCTTTTTCAGGAAATAAAAAGAACCTCATTTGAGGTCCTTCTCTATTGTAGATATTTACTTTTCAATCGAATTAAGATATGAATAAAAAAATATGTTTTTCGTTTATTTCATATGGATCAAAAGATATATCATCCATGCTCAAAATAAAGAAATTATCTATGGACAGAACAATAAGTTGTCCTTTCATCTTCTCCAAGATTCCACATGGTGTATCTAAAACAAGAAAAAAACATCACACATTTTACAACCTTTTTCGCAGCTTTAGTGTAAAAAAATCATAATAGAAATTAGGGGATACTTGTGAGCTTAAAGTGTAATTCTCATATTCTTCACCTAAGATAGTACATGGAAAAATAAAGATAATTAGAACATTTCCATATAAGCCTTTTTCTTAAAATATCCTACTGCCAAACACTTAAATCCGTAAATTTCTACAATTTTTTTGTTTTAAAATTAGAGATTTAAAATCTCCATTTTTAACATTTTTTTATTTGCATTTTTGTTACCTCTCTTTCTACCTAATATGGGTTATTAGGACTTTTAAATTATTGATCTATATTAAATACTTATCATTATATATATTATAACATAAATTTAAATTTTACTCAATAAAAAGAACCTCTTATAAGGCTCTTTTTACAAAGTTAACAGGCGTTGTAGGAGTCGAACCTACGAATGTATGAGTCAAAGTCATGTGCGTTGACCGCCTTCGCCAAACGCCTACAAAAAAGGCTAATTATATAAATAATCAACCCTAATTGAGTTCTCCTCTCACACATGGTGAGTGAGTCAATGTTTATAAAATGGTGAGGTTTAAACCCACGACAACTTGAGTGAGCTACTCAGTAATAAATATTACTGAGCTTCTAGTATTTATATAAACTAGAATTTCTTTACTACTTCAACGACTCTTGCTAAAAAAATATTTTAGTCTTACATTGTCTCCATAGTCGTTAGGTTCGGACTGCCCTAGCCCTACCATGTTTTATTTGCATAAGCGTGAGATTTATATTATCCTAACTTGGTTTTCGTTAGCAAGACAATACATTTCCTTTGCTTAAAATGATCTATCCGAGGTTCGAACTCGGGACGCCTTGATTAAAAGTCAAGTGCTCTACCGACTGAGCTAATAGACCATATTATACATAATATTAAATTGGTAGAGAGGGTGGGATTCGAACCCACGAAGAACAATTAAGCCAATAGATTTACAGTCTACCCCCTTTAACCACTTGGTTACCTCTCTTTATTAATTATATTTATATTATATCACAAAAATAGCATTTTGTCAATAGGTTTTTTTAAAAAAACAATCTCAACAGATCCAACCCAACCCACCACTACTGAGATTCTGGTATATAACCAGCTCCTTCTTTATTACTTAAGTAATAACAACTAAGCAATAATATCAATTCAACTTACAACTATATTATATCACAAAAACACCATATTGTCAATAGCAAAACTACAATAATATTGACAAAAAAATATTTTATGATATATTTATTATTAAAAAGAGGTGAGTAAAATGAATTTAATTAGTTTATTTTTCAGGAGCAGGGGGATTAGACTTGGGCTTTGAAAAAGCAGGGTTTAATGTGGTAGTTGCTAATGAATATGATAAAACAATTTGGGAAACGTATGAAAAAAATCATAAAACAAAACTCATAAAAGGAGATATTTGTAATATTCCTTCAGAGATGTTTCCAGATTGTGATGGTATTATAGGAGGTCCGCCATGCCAGTCTTGGAGTGAGGCAGGGGTCATTAAAAGGAATTGACGATCCAAGAGGGCAATTATTTTATCAGTACATACGCATTTTGAAAGATAAAAAACCAAAGTTCTTCTTGGCGGAAAATGTTAAGGGAATGATGGCGAAAAGGCATAATAGTGCTGTTAAAAATATTGTTTCTCAATTTGAAGAAGCAGGATATGATGTCTTTATTCATTTGTTAAATGCTAGTGATTATGGCGTTCCACAAGATAGGAAAAAGAGTTTTTATATTGGATTTAGGAAGGATTTAAATGTTAAATTTAAACCCCTAAACCATATGAAACCAAATTAACTTTTTAAAGATGCGATATTTGATTTAAGAGATTCAGCAATTCCAGCATTAGAAAAATAAAACAAATGGTGATAAATGTAAAGTCTTAAATCATAGATATTTTTATTGGTGCCTATTCGCCAATATTTATGAGTAGAAATAGAGGTTGAGACAATGGGATGAACAAGCATTTACAGTTCAAGCATCTGGTAGACAGTGTCAACTACATCCACAAGCACCAGTCATGCCTAAAGTAGAAAAAGATAAAAAAATATTTAAACCTGGTAAAGAAGCATTATATAGAAGATTAACTGTGAGAGAGTGTGCAAGGATACAAGGATTTCCAGATAATTTTTAAATTTTTATTATACAAACTTGAATGATGCATATAAAATGATCGGTAATGCTGTTCCTGTGAATTTAGCATATGTTATGGCAGAATCAATTTTAGAAGCTTTTGCATAATTCTAGCTTAAAAACAGATGATAAAAAAATGAGGAATTGGTGAAAAATGAAAAAAAGAAATTTAAAAAAATTTAAATAAAAAAATATCAATTTAATAACTATTATATTAACATTCATTATCACATTAACATCTTTAGCTTCACCAAGAGAGATGTCTAAGGTTAGAAATTTAGAAATCTTTCATAAACAAGAAGAGAAATTTCAAGAAAGTTTTGATAATGATACGAAGTCAGATCTAAATAATTACAATGCAAATAAAAAAATAAAGATAATATTAATTTAGATTCTGAGATAATAGATGATGAAAAATTAAAACAAGATGATCCAGGATATAAATATACATCAGATGAAGCATTAACAAAAAAACAAATTTATAATACCAACATATTCAGGAGATAATGCAACAATAATAAACAATAATAAAAACATCTAAAGATTTTTCCTAAAAAGAATTTGAAAAGTTATTCAGATTTAGATAAATTAGGTAGGGTTGGTGTAGCAGAAGCTTTTATAGGAAAAAGCTTAATGCCAAAAAGAAAAAAAGAGGAGATATAGGAATGATAAAACCAAGTGGATGGCATACAATAAGATATGATAAAATAATAAAAAGATAAATATCTTTTACAACAGATGTCATCTAATTGCATATATGTTAACTGGTGAAAATGCAAATCCTAAAAAAATTTAATGACAGGAACTAGACAATTTAATGTAGATGGAATGTTACCATATGAAGATATGGTAAATAAATATATAAGAAAAAAACAAACGATAAAGTTTGGTATAGAATAACTCCATATTTTTTTATAAAAGATGATCTTGTTGCAAGAGGTATACTTATGGAAGCTAAATCTTTAAAAAGAAGGTGGTCTTGAATATTGTGTTTTTGTTCATAATGTACAAGATGGAATTGAAATTGATTATAAAAAAATGGGGAAAGCAGAGTAAAAATAAATATAAATAGGTGGGTCAAAGACCGTTAAGAAAAAAATATCACAATATAATTTACATAAAATTTATTGAAATAATTTATTATTTGTGGTATACTAATTGTATGTTAAAGAAAGTTTTTTTATCTATATAATTCTAATTTAAATGAGGTGATAACATGTATAAAATAGCTAGCTTATTTGCTGGTGTTGGTGGAATTGATTTAGGATTTGAACTAACGGGTGAATTTAAAACTGTATATGCAAATGAGTTTGATAAAAATGCTAGAATAACATATTCTGAGAATTTCTCTTCTAATCTCGATTCTAGAGATATTAGAGATGTTGATCCTGACGATGTACCTGATGTAGATCTTATTACATCTGGTTTTCCTTGCACTTCATTTTTCTATAGCTGGCTATAGGAAAGGTTTTGAAAGATTAGAATACAGGAGATTTGTTCTTTGAAACATTGAGGATTATAGTATCTAAAAAACCAAGGGTTATTCTTCTAGAAAATGTTAAAAATCTAGTTACTCACGATAAAGGGTAAAACATTTTCTATAATAAAAAGATGCTTTAATATCAAATGGATATTATATTAAGTATAAGATTATGAATACTAAAGATTATGGGAACATACCTCAAAATAGAGAGAGGGTTTATATAGTTGGTTTTAGAGATAAAAATCATTATGATAAATTTGACTTTCCTCAACCTCAAATTTTAACTAAGTCTATATCAGATATATTAGAGGGAAATGTTGTAGATGATAAGTTTTTACTACACAAGGGATAAAAATTCTTTTTATCCTATTTTAGAAGAATTTATAACAAAGGAAAATACTGTATATCAATGGAGAAGAAAAATATGTAAGAGAAAAACAAAAAGTGGTTTATGTCCTACATTAACAGCTAATATAGGGTACTGGTGGTAATAATGTGCCTCTCATAAAAAAACTGATAAAGGAATAAGGAAATTAACACCTAGAGAGTGTTTTTAATTTTTCAAGGTTTTTCCTAAAACTTATAAGTTACCAAATATAGCTAATAGCCATCTTTATAAACAAGCTGGAAATTCAATTTCTGTTTCTGTTATAAAGAAAATTGCTAATAATATTTTAATTGCAATAGAAGGTTAATTATTTTTAGAAAGTATGAATCTTATATAAAAAGCAATACAAAAAAACTTGTTATAACTAATGCTGTAGACTATAAAGACTCCCTTATAGAAATAACGAAAAAGGCGGTGAATAATTAATGGCTAGAAATAAGATGAAAAACTCAAAAACTGTTAGTTTCAGACTTCGTAATGATATATGTGAAGAACTTGAGAAACGTTCTGAAGAAACAATGCTTTCAAAAAAACAGCTATTGTTGAGAAGGCTTTAGAAGACTATTTCAAATGTAATATTTGTCTTGATGTTAAGAAGTCACCAAAGATATATTTTTAGAAGAAAAAACCCCACTAGAATGTGGGGTTAGTTTTTTTTAAAATAAGATAGGTAAACCAAAGGTCTACCGTTTTTATATGCTTTCTATTATTTTATCTAATTTTTTTCTACAGTTTTTATTATAGTGGTTATTTATTCCTTCTCTACAATAATCGTATAACCCCTTTAGAGCTACACCCTCTTCAGTTGTATCATCTCTTGTTGAAATTATAGTTTCTCCGTCAAGGTCTGTTAGTACATATTCTTGAGAATTAAACTCAAATATGTATAACATAATATTGTTTTTTTCAACCTTAAACCAAAAACATTTCGTATCTTTATTATAATATGGTTTTAAGTCGCTTTCTATATCGTATAATATACCATCTATTTCATAATTGTTATATTCCGTGATATATTTTTACTGGTAATTTCATTAAACCTTTTTATTAACTCAAGTTTTTTTCTCTTTTTAACATTATGGTCTTTTTCTTTCGCTGTTTTGCATAGCCTTATATCGCCTCTCTTTTTATTAATTATATTTATTCTTAATCTAGATAGATAGACCGTGGGTCTATTTAATTTTTCTTTATAAACATATATGAAATTAAACCTATAAATATAAGCATAAATACAATAATTATATATACCAATACCTCTGTTATAAATAATACTTCCATGGTTTTACACCTTAAACTTACATATATAACATGTTATAGAACTCTCACCAAAAATATCATTTATTATTTGGTTTACAATATCCCAATCGCCACCACCTAACCCACAACCGATTAGATATGGTATAGCAAGGGTTTTAAGGTTTAATTCAAACATTTTATATTGAAGTTCTTCTAGAGCTTTTTTGAGTGCCTTATAATTCGTTTTAAGACCTCTTCCTCTATAATCATCTTGACCAAAGATGTTAGCTATATATTTTCCTTCTTTGGACTTAACTAATTGTGTTGTTCCAAGTAGTCCTGTAGTGTCCATACAGTAATATCTATATTTTTGGTATACATCTGGATATAGCTGTTTTATAGTTTTTGCTATTCCAGCACCTATAACACCTCTTGTGTTACATTGGTGCCCTAGGACATCTACATCAATTTTTGTCGCATCAGCTTCTATGTATTTTATCATGTTTGTTAACTCCCTATGTGCATTAATAGTTATATTAAGCGAAAAGAGAAACTTTTTTAAGTCCCCCTTTTCTTGCAGCTTAATTCAATATTTATCTCATTCTCAACTTTAAATTAACCATATTTTTCCTCTGTTAACCACTCCGATAAACCATACCTATAAAACCCTGAATTTTTATAGAGGTTATTCCTATACTATAGTTTAAAGTAATTAAACTTCCCGATCGGATGGGACCACCTATAAGACCACAACTATTTCACTTTAAAAATGTAGCATTAAAAGTATATTTCTTTTCAATAGTTAGCTTATCTTAATGGGTTTTATTACATAAAAATCCATATAGTAATATTAACTTTTGGTTATGTGTCAATCTCTATATGAAAGTTATTATTAAGTTAGGTATATGGTTTTATATTCCCTTCTTTTTAAATTTATATTTATCAAAACCCATATATCGCCTAGCTATAACAAAAGCAGCTAGATTGTGTATATTAAGTTTCATCCTATTTTTGAAGTATAGCTCCAAGTTTTTTGAGGTATAAGCTGGATTTACCCATCCTAATCCTATACCATGTTTTTAAACATTGTTCTTTCATTAAGGTTGAGAACCTTTTATATGGAAAAGTAACTAAAAAAAGTAATTATATTTTTCTACCATTAATGCTTGTAGATTTAAGAATCCCTGATTTCTTTTTTTAGTAAAATCAAGATCTTCAATAACTATATCCTTACCAACATCAAGTGAATAAATACACAGCTTATTTATCATATTAAGCATAGACTCTTTGTTTTTACCTTTATGTTTATAATCAATGTAATTTATATTAAAGGTTTTTAACTAAGTTTCCAGCTTTATCTGTTTCACTAACTGAAATAAAACCTTTGTTAAAATCAACACCTAAGACCCCGTTATTAGATCTAGTAATGATATCAATATCATTAATCTCAAATGTTATATATAAATAAAGTTTTTTTGTTTTTATATATAAGTCTATAAGATATAGGTTTATTATGAGATTTATCTAGTACCTTAATAAAGTCTTTTTTTAAATATTTAAGATAAAAACTTCCATATATATACTTACCTGTTTCATCAACAAAGTTATTATCCTTTCTTAACCTATAACAAAAAAACAATTATGTTTTTATTATATTGAACTTGAAATTGTTGGTTATGACACGTTTCTTCATGAGAACCAATATAACTTATTTGATGAGACATGTCGTTTGTATTTTATCTTTTTTTATTAAAGCAGAATCTCTTTTTGTTTACAGCGATTAATTTTATTAGCTAAAGCCCAAAGTTTACGCTTTTTGAGCCTTATAATAACGAATATTATTATACTCATTATTTATAACCTTAAATTTTAATTTTTTTCAACAAGTATTCTAGTTTTTATTATATCTCTTGTTTAAACTATCAAGTTTTTCATTATACATATTATAATAAAAACTTTCTTAACTCAAGTTTGGACTTTAGATTAGCTACAACTTCACTCATAATAACCTTAGCATTACGATTAGATGTATTATACTTTTTCATAATCCCACTTCTATACTTAGTATCTTGTACTTTATAAATTTCTTTATCACGAAGATCATAAAATGTATTTAACCACATCTTATTATAATCAAATATATAGGCTTGAAAATAAGAATATAGGTCTTTATTTTTTTATCTATAAACAATGTAGTAGATATGGTCTTTTTCATTTAAACACCTCACTTAACTCCACTTTTTCCTAATCTAATAATTCACCAGCAAGCCTATCTGCCATATTATTATATTTATCCCCAGAATGGGCTTTAACCTTAATAAAGGAAACATTAACTATCTTACTAATTTCATCAAAGTATTCCTTGTAAGATTTTGTGCATTCTTTTTCGCCTTCCACTCACCTGTCGCCCATGATTCTATGCCTTGATAATCATAAAAAAATAGTAATAGATTTATAACCCTTACTAGCAGCATAATTCATAGCTAATATAGCAGCTTTAATTTCACCAGCGACATTTCGCATCTCAGCCCAAGAACTATTATTTCCAATAATAGACATTTCTTTTATAACTTCTTCATCTTTAATAATAACGACACCAGATCCATAAGCCTTTTTATTTGAATTGTAACTACCATCAACATAAGCACATATATCACTACAAAAAGGATCTTTTTACTTCGTTATCTTCACATACATTTTTTATCATTTTTCTTCTATGTAATTAATCAAATATTTTTCAGCATCAGAAAGATTAGAAAAAGATTTATATTTTTGCATTTGGAAATCCTTTACAGAAGCTTCACATTGAGACCAAGTTAAAAATATTCCCTTAGTATATCCATTTACTACTGCATAATATTTTGTTTTTGCCATAAATCAAACTCCTTTCACTTTTTCTATATTAATATTATACCATAAAAACGGTGATTTGTCAATACCTATTATTGTTAATTGGGGTTTTTATACCTATTGACAAAATTGCATTTTTGTGGTATAATAATGTTATGTAAAATAAGATTATAAATATAAATAATAAAAAGGAGAGAGTAAAATGGAAGTAAACTTTAATATGGACCCACACGATATATTAAGATTATCTATGACGATATTTTTACGAAAAAACCTAAATCAATTAAACGTTGTAGATGCATCAATAAACATCAAAGATAAGATAGTGAGCTTTATAACAAACGAAGAATTGTTATCTAATGAGTTAATAGACAAAATAGCTACGGAAACATCTAATGATCAAGAAACCTTTGAAATAAAGGGTGATTATGAAGAAAAGAAAAATTTATGGTTAGCCCTTATAAACCAAGAAGAATTTAAAAATTATATGGCAGGACCCTTGCTTGAATCTTCAGTTTATGATAAAAAGACAAAAAGGAATATCCATCTAACTTTGGAGAACATTTCATAGGGCATACTATCAGCTCTTAAGGATGCCAATATAGACACAGAAAACAATAAGGTTTGTGATAAATATATAGAAAGTTTTATAGAAATAAGAGGCAAAAATGGATTATTTATAAATGTTTTCAAATTTTATCCAGAAATAAACGAAATGACAAATCTCATAGAACCGTTTGATATAGTAAAGTTCTTGGAATGTGCTATATTAAATACAAAGTAATATAAAAATATTATAATTTTACTAACAGATCAAAAAGCCCACCTCATAAAAAGGTGGGTCTTTTGCTATTAATTAAATAAAAGATTTTTATAGCATTTAATATCCTTTCAAAAATATTTGAGTTTTTCTAGAAGTTTTTCACTTTCGTTTAACTTCGTATCTAAAGGATTTTTATCGTTGACACATCAGTTGTTTTTATTCTCAGTGCCCGTAGGTTTAACTTCTACAGAAATAAAAGTATCCTCATTTGCTACAATCTCATTAAATGTTTCATTCAATGAATAACCACTTGGTAGTATTGGGGCTGTTATCTTGTTACCCTTCTTAACCTCTATAATCCTATTACCTATTATTTTTGATCCATTTGTATATGTAAATTTGACATATACACTATCAGGCATTGTTTTTTCAGGTAGTGGATCTGTTGTTTTAGATGAATCAAGAGGTTTGGTTTTAAGTTCTTCCTTATTAACCTCTTTATTTTCTGTTTTTTTATCATCTAATGGTTTTTCATCCTTTTTTTCATTGCCAACCTTTGGTCCTTCATCTTTTTCATCAGAAGTTTTTGTTTTATCTTCTGTTTCTTTACTTACTTGAGTGTTTGTGTCTTTACTTGTTTGTATGTCTTTTTTATCTTCAGTCTTAGGTGGCTCATATTTGTCTTTTAGGTTTAGAATTGCACTTCTAGTGTATTTTAAACCGTCTAGAGCGTTTGTTATCTGAGGCTCACCCTTGTACTGGTTATTATATGCTATAATATCATCTATTGGCTTAACCCTGGTAACTTTCATTTCTATTGTATAGTCATTATCTGCGTAAGGGTTTTTAAATGTTTGATCCTTTACAAACTCATAACCATAAGGTGCTTCTGGGCGTGTATATTTTTCGTTTTTAAAGTAGACTTTCTTGTGTTCTGCTACTTTTTCGCCAGTTTTATCATCAGTTAGCTTAAAGTTAATAGTCATTTTAACAGTCTTGCTGACCTTTGGTTCTTTAGTGTTTGAAACTTGGTCTTTTTCTTCTTCTTCAACTTTCTTTTCTACAGCTTTTGGATCTGCTGATTCTAAAGCTTTTAAGACTATGTTTTTCTTATATTCATAATCCTTTTGTTTATCTTTTTCATCTAACTTTTCAGCAGCTTCAACTCTTTCTTTTATTTTAGCCTGTCTTGATAATTCATCTGTAGGTTTGATATCATCTTTTGTATACCTATCAAGATACATATCTTTTACAAAGTTTTCACCTTCTAGTCTAAATCCGCTAAATGACTCGTCCATATATGGGAGTTTATACTCTTTAGGGATTGAAGTATCATCAAAATCAGGTGCATAAATATTTGTGTCTCCTGAGAAAATAAGATCTCCTGTTTTCTTATCGTGAAGTCTAACTAGCCTATTTTTCTTAACTAGTATTCTAATATCAACATCTTCTCCACCGTTATTAAGAACTGTTGGTTTGTAAAATGTTGTATAATCTAGTCTATAACCTTGTGGTAGGTTTAGACTTGTAACTTCGGGTGTATAATTTCTAAAAGACATAGGGTCTATATAAGACATCAAGTCTTCAGTTTTAACTTCCCTGTTTGTTTCAACATCTATATAGTGCATTGTACAAACATAGTTATATCTGTATTCTTCACCATATTGGTCTCTTTTAACCCTCTTTATTTGTTTTTTCCTTCCTTGTTATCCTAGCATTATTTGTTTTTATAAATAGGCACACTATTATCTGCTGGATATTCTTTACTTGCACCATCTCTAAGATTATAATCGACCTTTAAGTCCCAATCTTTTATTGAACTTGGTCTGATTTTTCCTTTAGAGTCGTACATTTTAGCTTCAGGTTCAACTACATCATCATCTGATATTTGGTTTGCTGATATTTGGTCTGCAAATGCCGAAATGTTAAATGAGTTAAGTGCTATACCTGAAACTAATAAAAATGCTAATAATTTTTGTTATTCATTTAACTGTCTCCTTTTCTTTATATTTTTTATAAAAATTTATATGTGATCATTGTGTGATCATTTTCTTAATTATAGCATAAAGAGTTAATTTTGTCAATAATAAAACTGTTGTATCATCTATGTGGCTGGTTTTTATTTCCTAAAAAAAGAATTGTAGTTTGGTTGGTTTCGTGATATAATATATGTATACGATAAGTATTTTTATATAAATTATATTTTTTTAAATCCTAGTAACCCATATTAGGTAGAAAAGGAGAGATAAAATGAGAAAAAAATTATTAAGGACATGGATAAAAGAGCCTTGAGGTGGAGTGATATTGAGGGGGCTGAAAAGTTAAAATCTGATTTTTATAAGTTTAATTTTTGCAGAAACATTATATTGGAAAAATTCATTTGATGAAATTGTTTTTTTGTTTTTCCGACACATTAATAAGAAATGACTTTAATATAAAAAGATAGTAACCTTTTATTTTATACACATACAGATGAGGGTAAAAACTATTCCAGATGAACTTTATCATTGGTATGATGAATTAATTTATAATATGGAAAGCTTTATCAAAAAGGGATTCAATTATCTTTTGTTAGTGAAAAACGTCATCCTAATTATGACAAGTCTAAAACAATAAATGAAAAATAACGAACAATTAAAAAGAAGTGGATTTGCAACTTATGACGATCAATTTATAGAAGTAATAGATATTAATGATACTATTAATGGTAATTTATACTTTTTTTGAAGCATCTTATGTATATGTGGATAATAATCAGTACCCTTACCTTTCTATTTCTTTGTTTAACAGTTATAAGACTTTTTGGGCGAAGATAGCAGCCTTTTTTTGTGACCATACGTTTTTCAAGATATACCATCATTAAAAGCTTTTATTGATAAATGGAAACATTATATTGGAACAACTATAACAACAGAAGAATATGAGGAGATAAAAAAAGATATCAATCTTATTAAAAAAATATGGACCTCTTCATATTAATAGGTTCATCTAATCCAAAAAGAATTATATTTTTAAAAAGTATCCGTGTAACCCTGTATGGGGTAGCGGTAGTGGAGAGAACATCCCTTGTGGTAGTTAGGTTTATCCTAATGACACATAAAGCTCTTATATGAAAATATAGGATGCTTGGTTATTTAATAACTGAGTAGTTCACAAAGCATATAAAATCTACAGCACCCAACTGTAGTAGAAAAAAGGAGAGAAAAAGATGAATAAGAAACTAATGGAATTTGTAAAAAGAGAAGAATCACTAAAAGAGTTAAATTTTGATAACGCACAAAAGTACATATTTGTAAGAACACTTGTCCTTGCTAATCCAGTTATTGGTAAGATAACTAGTATAAGAGGGCTTGAGTCTATATCAGAAGAATTAGACTATATCAAAGAAGGTGAATCAAGATATGAAGAAGACAAGCTATTTTGCTTAACTTTAGCAATAAGAAATGTTCTCGCTCTTCAGCTTATTGATGAATCTTGTGGCGAACTTTTGCGTTATGATAAAGATCATGATATGTTGCACTATGAAGATAGTTATAATGAAGGACATCAACTTATTGATGAAAACACACTAATAACTATTGTTAATTCATCAGCGTATTTATCAGATGGCAAATGCATATCACTAGAATTTAATCTTGATGATTTCTTATTATCAATAGCAACAAGAAATTACACACCATATAGTGTAGTAAAGTATATGGATAAAAAAAGTATGAAGATTTCAAGTTAAAAGAAAAATGTTATAAATAGAGTGTTAGAACATGAGACAGCTTTTTATCTTGTGATATCAAGAAACTTTTTGTATATTTTTAGATTAAATTTAAAAGGACCTCTAAGGGTCCTTTTTATATTAATATTTACCATTATTAATTCAAGAGATGGAAATAGAGAGGATAAGATCAATAGGTAAACTTCCAAAAGTTAACAATATCAATGGTTTTTGAATTATCTGATTTTTCAGGGAGATATTGTTTATAAAAAGGTTATAAAAAAACTTTAGATGATAATAATAAAATTACATTAAAGATAGAATTAACAAACTCTAAAATTCAAAGAATTAAACTTTATTATAAAGATCTTATAATTTTTTGATGTTCATGATTTTTTTCTTTTAGAGATGGAATAACTTGTAAAATGACTTTACACACATTGCCACCTAGGTTGTTTGATGAGGTTGATACTATAAAAAGCGTTCATAGTGAATTACGTTGTAAGTATAAGGATTATATTCGTTAATAAGTAAAAAAGAGGATTATATCCTCTTTTTTTATATTAAAAATTGTAGTTTAGTTTGTTTCGTGGTATAATGTTGGTATACGATAAGTATTTAATATAGATTAATAATTTAAAATCCTAGGTCCCAACTAAGTAGAAGGAGAGAATTATGGAAAATAATAATTTTGATTATTTGGAAGATGAATTATTAGAAGAGGAAGAAAAAGCATATCTTTATGAAAAAAAGATATAAATGATCGTTTACTTTATAAAAGAAAAATATTTTCTTTTTATAGAAGAAGAAAAAGATAATCTTAGGTATTTTTCAAATAATGAGGGTAGATTATTTCAATTTTTATTCTTTTTATGATAATCTTAGAATTTATGTTTAAAGATTGGTTTAATGAAGATAAATTAGAATTAATAAAAAGAAAAATTTACAATAACAAGTCAGATTAAGAGTGGTAGATATAAAAATTTCACGAATAAAAGCTTTAACCATAGCTATTAAAGAATGTGTTGTTGATAATTTAGTTTCTGGTTTAATTAATTATTTAAATAAGTTAAATAATTTAAATTTTCCATCATTAAGTGGAAAGCATTTCACAACCATTGCAATCTCAGAAGAAGATGATGATTTAAATTTAATAATTTGGTTAAATGAAAAAAATATGGTGAAATTTATTTTGATTTTGATTTGTATTTTTGTTTATTTGTGGACAAAAGCCTATTGATATTTCACCATCTAGTCTTTTTATTTTTATTACAAAGAAAAACTGTGTTAAATAAAGATATTTCAAATTTCAGAAACCTAATAGTTAAAAAGCTATGAATGATGAAAAAAACTTAAAAAAAGAAATAATAAATAAAATTAAAATTATTGAAAATTACCTTAATTAAAAAGAGTCTATATGACTCTTTTTTTATTATAAACATTTATTCTATATGGTATAATATGTATAAGAGTAAGTATTTTTATATAAATTTATTTTTAAAAATCTACAGTACCCAGCTGTAGTAGAAGGAGAGAGAAAATGAATAAAAAAATTAATGAAAAATTTAAGAGAATTTGTAGAAGATTTAGGAGAAGTGAACGTTTTTGAAAATGAAAATCTTTCTTGTAATCATATAGCTAAATTTAAAACGCTAGAAGATATGCAGATAGATTTTTGAAAATGAAAAATTTTATAGAAATAATTGAAAAAAACTCTAGAATTAACAAATAGTATGTTAATAAGGTTTGTGAATGAAGAAGCACCTTATTTATATGAGAATGAATTGGATATATTCTTTGATTTTTTTCGTTAGGTGAAGAATCTATTGACTATATTGAGAGTTTTGATGAAAAAAATTCAGTAAAGATACTGTAGAAAGTTTAAAAGACCTTTTTCTTGATATATACTTATATTAAGAAAAATGTTAATTTTAAAACTTTTGAAGTCTATTAACATCAACAAAACTTCATGTAAATGTGATGCCTTTTTCAAAGAGAGAACTTTAATACAGAAGGTGGATTATTTGTAGAGTTATTTAGTGCTATGTATGATCAGGATAAAGATGATATTAAAGAGGCTTTAAAAAAATATAGACATAGATAGCCAAGAAAAATGTTATAGATATGCTTTTTTTAGGTCACAAGGTTATTCAATTTACGATATTTGTGACAGAAATAAGATTTCATCTTCAAAAATTTTTAACTAGTTTTTACAATGAGTTAAATAATCTTATTGTAGAAAATGGTGGTTTTTATCTTTTTTTAATGAAGATAAATGCTGAAGATTATTTTTGGATTACTTGAGGAAATAATAAGCTTGTATTCACTAGTGGTACTTGTGGATTGTTTGATCCTATAAGAGTGGTGGCTCTATTTTTAGAAATAGAACTAGAAAAAAACCTTTTTGAAATGTATGTGCTTAATCCTAATAAGGATGATATGTTTTATAATTCTTGGTTGCAGATAGCTGAAAAATGAAAAATTATGGCTATGGTGTTGCTGATGTTTATGGTTTAATACCTGATACTTTTTTTCTGAGAGTAATATAAAAAAATAAAAAGAGAATAAAACTTCTTTTTGGGAGATTGTCAACAACAATGCTGTTGATGAAAATGATATAAGTGCTGCTCTTTGTAGTAGTGATGAATTAATTAATTTTTGCTGAAGAAGTGTCTCATTCGTTAGGTGAAGATATTGACTTTGTATCCGTTGAAGAAGCTATAAATTACCTTGATGAAAAATGGTTATGAAATAAATAGTCTTGCTTAATTAGATTTTTCAAAAAGAACCTGTATAGGTTCTTTTTATTTTCTGAAAAAGAATTGAGTTTGGGTTGGTTTCATGGTATAATATTAGTATACGAAAGTGTTTAATATAAATTATATTTTTTTAAATCCTAACTTCCCAAAAAGTTAGGTAGAAGGAGAGAATTATGAATAATAGTAGAGTAAAGTGCTCAGAAATGAAAGCAGGGAAATACCTATAGTGGTATTTATTTAGTAAAATCCTAACAGAAAAATTGCATCAAACAATGAACCATATGTTTCAATTGTTATTTGTGATAACTCTAGTGAGATACAGGGTAATATTTTTTTAATACTACTTTAGAAAAGCACTGGTTTGTCAGTAGGGAGATTTTTATAAATACTGAGGTCTTTGTATCTTTGTACAAAGAAAAGCTACAAATTAAGCCAAAGTGGTTTAATAAGATACAGGATACTAAGGATATACCATTAAGTGAGTATATTAGAAGCTATCCATATAAGGATAAGGCTTTTTGAAAATGTATTAAATATACTTAGTACAATAGAGGACCCTGACATTAAAGAATTGGCTTTCTTTTGGAATTAAATCCATAGAAGATAAAGTTAAGGAATATCCAGCAGCAAAGACATATCACCATAATTATAATGGTGGTCTCATAGAGCATACAAATAATATGCTTATTATAGCTAGAAGTATATCTTCTGTCTTTAAAGATGTAAAGAGAGATTATTTATATGCTGGCGTTGTTTTTCATGATCTTATGAAGATTGAAGAATATATAGTTAATTCTGTTAGTATAGTTGAAGAATACTCTACTAAGGGTAGACTTCTAGGTCATATAACTATGGGTGTATTATATATTCAAAGTTTATTTAATAAGATTAATGAAAATAGACTTAATGCAAACCTTAAACCAATAGACCCTATAAAGTTGGAAGTAATTCAACATTTGATCCTTTCTCATCATGGAGAATTGGAATATGGGTCTCCTGTGAAGCCTGCTTGTAAAGAAGCAATGCTTTTACATGAAATAGATATGATAGATTCTAGAATGTCTATGTATAGAGAGGTTGAAAAAGGATATTGAAGGTGGTACTTTCTCAGATTTTTAACTACCCATTAGGTGGTAAAGTGTATAAGATATTATAATACAAAAAGAACCCATAAGGGTTCTTTTTGTAATATTATCATTGAAAAAAATTATTTTTCTATGTTATAATTTATCTATAAATTATAATAAAACATAAAATAAGAAAGGGTGATATTAATATGAAAAAGAACTTTCCCAAATTATTGATGAATTTAGAGATAAAAAGGATTGTATAAATTTAAAATTGGAGATAGGTATCTTCTCGCAACTTATTTTTGATTATGATGATTTGTTAAAAGAAAAAAATTGATTATAAAAAGAATTTGATAAGTCTAGATATAGAAGAATATCAGTTAAAAGAATAGTTATGCTTGAAGACTTATCTGATGAAATTGTTAATCTTCGATAAAACCATTAATCTTCAAATAAAAAAAAAGACCTTAAAAAAGGTCTTTTTTATTCGTTAGGGACGTGTCCCTGTTGAGCTCGCAAAGCGTGCGAAACAATAAACCACCCGCTATGCGGGTGCGCGACAGATGTTATACAAAAAAATCACCATTCCGTAGTATAATTGAATTGTTCAAGCTCAATAATACGAATAGGAAGGTGATTTTATGGCTAATAAAGCGAATAGCTTATCTCACACAAAATGGATGTGCAAATATCATATAGTGTTTACACCAAAATACAGGCGAAAAATAATATATAATCAGTATAAACAAAGTATAGGCCAAATTCTGAGACAATTATGTTCGTATAAAGGTGTAGAAATACTAGAAGGTCATCTTATGCCAGACCATATACATATGCTAGTAAGTATACCACCTAAAAATTAGTGTATCACAATTTATGGGTTATCTCAAAGGAAAAAAAGTGCACTAATGATATTTGACAAACACGCAAACTTAAAATATAAATTTGGAAATAGACATTTTTGGTCTAGAAGGATACTATGTAAGTACGGTTGGATTGAATGAAGCAACTATAAAGAAGTATATTCAAGAACAGGAAAAACATGATATAGCCATGGATAAATTAAGTGTCAAAGAATATGAAGATCCCTTTAGGGATGGCAAGTAGTACAAATACCCTTTAAAAGGGTGGCGACGAGTCAAAGGCCGAGCTTGAACAGAGTGAAAGCCAGCGCCTTTAGACGCTGGCCGGTAACCCTTGGGCTTATAGCCCTTGTGCAAACCACCCGTTGGACGGGTGGTCATGATTTTAGTATTCTACAATTCCAAAAGTAAAATCATTATTTTCAAATCTACTAAACATATGCTTTACAGATGTATAACCAACTGCGTATCTTCCAGCACTTGGATTGTATACAGTATAAGCTTTTGCAGCATAGAATAATTTTATTTTTTTCATTGTTTGTGATTGACATTGTTTTTTTCCACCATTTTTCACTATATAAGGTGATTTTTACATTTTTATTTCTAGCAAAATCCAAAGATCCATCTCTACAAGCTTTTATGGTCAATAGCTCCTTTTTGATTTATCATATTCATTTTACAGCCATTGTTTTTTAATTCTATATTCTTATATTTATTATAGAATTTTTCAATTTCCCTATAAACATCTTCGTTTTTAACTCAAGATTTTTTTATATGAATTTATTATAATATTATTTTTTTATCACCATTCATCCTTGTAAAACAATCTATCATTTCACGATTCCTAGCATTAACCATTTCAGTTACACTTATTTCACGTCTACCTTCTGATTTTAATCTTCCATTAACAAGCTTTATTGCGTAGCTCTTACTTCCATCAGTCATCAACATTAGATATGTGTTCTTACGATTATTTGTTGCATCTCTAAGTAAAAAGAAAGTCCCATAGTTAAAACTTCATCATCCTGGTGCGGATTAACATAAAGTATCTTTCTTTGGATTTTAACAGCTCCACCAATAATAGCTTCAATACTAGTATTATTCACATCAACACTAGATCCATCATTCTTAGTTAATATAATATCCATTGGCTTATTTATAACCATATTAACACAACTTATTGCATCTGCTGTGTTTTCACCAGAAACAAGATAACCGTGTCCAGTACCATATTTTTGAATTTACAAGCCTATTCGTTTCATAACGATCTTTACCAGATACCTGTTCATATCCCATAGTATTTTTTTAACTCTACCACCTACTATTAAAAACTTTATTATATTTAGACATATTAGGAAGATTTGTTCCATCATTAAATATAATTTCAGCCTTATATTTTTGTTACATACGTCAATGCTGTAATAAGATCACTCATATGATTTACTATAACAGCATTTTCTTAAATTAGTTGAAGAGTTTAAATCTACAGAACTAACACTCACTTTTTTTATTCCACTTATATTACTTAAGTTAGAATTATTATTCTTGCCTAATACAAAAGGAATACTCTTGTCTATTGAATGATTAATAGCTTTAACAGTTTGGATATTATCAGAATTACTACCTATTGCAACCTGAGAATAATCACCAAAAGAAGAATTAATGGTAGCTATATTAGTTTCATAGCGATTCTCACCATATATCCTATTTAATGTATCTTCTTTGTTTTCTACATTTTGCAGCTCCAGAAAACATAACCGACTGCGAAATTAAAAATTGAAACCAAAACTGGCATTATCATATTTATTTTCATTTTTTTCTACCTCTACTTTCTTAATAATAATTAACATTATTATATCATAATCTTGGGATTTATTGTTAATTTTGTTATATATATATTATACCATAAAAATGGCGATTTGTCAATCACTATATAAAAAAATACTTTCATTCTCATAAATTATATCATAATTTATATATTTTTCAAAAAGAACCTGTGATAAGGTCCTTTTTAAAATAAAGCTAATCCAATTTATTTTTTTATAAGATTCTTCATATTTTCTATAATATCTTCATTGATAATTATATTGTCCAAATTGTAGCTATTAGTTGTGCTTGTAGGCTGAGGGGTTTTAAAAGAGGGTATAATTTGCTAAATTAACCCTTCTTGTAAATACGATCTCTTTATTGCCACTTTGATCAATTTTTTAAAGATAAACCTATAATATAACAAAATTCTTCATAACAAATAGTATTATTTATATCTTCATCACTTAAGATTTTATTATCATTAAGTTTTTATTATGTTATCACTAAGAAAATTTATTATAAACTTTTGAAAGTCTTTTTATCTTATTGTTATAAAAATTCATTTTACTTTTTCGAACTTGTAAAACAAATTCATCATAAGTATATTCTTCTCTAACATTTAAGTTTAAGATCTCATCAATAGGATAAGGTTCATTAAAGGTTATATTACTTTTTAAGTTCATTATAAGAATAAAATTTTTTTCAATGACATCCTTATAATCAAAAAGCTTTCTCTTTTAACGCTTTTTAGTTCTTCTTTTTGATCTCCACATCTTCCTTGATACGAACTTCATTTTTCCTTATAGATTTCTCTTTTTCTTTTGTTTATTAGCCTATTTACAGCATCAGTTCTACTGCAATTAAATCAACCTGTTTCATTTTTTTCTCTCCTTCTACCTAGTTTTTGGGGTACTAGGATTTAAATAATTTAATCTATATAAATACTTACTCTTGCATATATTATACCACGAAACCAACCAAACCTCAATTCTTTTTTTCAGGAAATAAAAAGAAACCCTAATGAGTTTCCATCTATCTTTATTACAAAAATCAGACTCATCAAGTTTACCTTAAGACAAATTTCGTTAAAGAATATTTCTATAATATATCACAAAAAAACATCATTTTGTAAATAATAAAAAAATATTTAAAAAAACTATTGACTTTTTTTATAAAAAAATATGTTAGTATATAAATGTAATCAAAAGCTGGTAAATATCTCTCGCCAGTGATTACGCTTGGGAATAAGATGGCACTTCAGTGCCTTCTTTTTTTGTTTGTATTAAATAATAAAAAAATAGGAGCCTTTAAAGGCTCCAAAAGTGTTTTAGATAGTGTAATCTTCTTTTATAATAGACTGCTTATGTAATTTTTCTAATTCTTCTCTGAAATTTATATCGCATTCTTCATCAGGCTCTATTGCATCTATATCAAAGTCAAAAACACTTCATCTGTATTAAACTTATTTATAAATTTTTGAGAACATTTGAGAATAGTGGTAATCCCAGTTATTTATTAAGTTATCAAAGTTTTTACAATTATTTAGAATATCCTTACTAAATTTATGACCATCTATATGATCTTTTACTAGATTTAATAAATCATCTTTCTTTAGTGTGAAGCATTCATTATAACCACAAAGATTTTTTTAAATTTTCTACAGTCCAGTCATGGTGTTTAACACTTATTTCTGAGCATTCTCCATCTTTTTAAAAATCCATGATATCTATACATTCTTCTATGCAAAGTGTGCCTGCATCTTCTTCCGTATAATCAAATATAATTTTTTTATTTTTAGCTTTTATAAGATCTTCTAATATTTTTAAGAGAATCTTTATCATTTGTTCTTGATATAGATTCTTCCATCAAAGATTTTTAGATCTTCTACGTTATTATAATAAGTCCAACGACCAGCACCATAAAAATAAAAACTGTATATGGTATAAAGTCTTTATATTGACCTAAATCAATACATTGTTTATAATTCATTTCAATCTCTTTATAGAAATTATCCGATATTTCTTTTTATATCCATTTTAGCAAAAATTTTTGTATCCATGTATAATATTCACCGTCGCTTAGGGTGTTTATTTACTAAATATATAAACTTGATTGCATCTTCTTTTTCTTTGTTAGTATTGTAATATATCCTTTTACTGCTGTTATATTTGCCATTTTTTATATCCTTTCTGTTTGTTTTTATATTAATAAATTAATGAGGTTATAAGTTTTTTTATAAAAATCAATCCCAACAGGTCCAGCCCGCCCACCACTGCTGAGATTCTGGTATAAAACCAGTTCCTTCTTCATTACTTGAGTAACGACAATAAAAATTTTTCGGTTTCAAGAAATTACTTTCTTTTTACCTTATTTGGACTACAGTAATATGCGTAACATACCCTGTTTACTACTATTAAAGTAGTAATCAAACCATGTAATTCTGAGTTTTACTACCATATGGAATTACATGATCACCAAACTATCCAAGATTTTTAGGTCTTCTATATTATTATATTACCATAAAAACGGTGATTTGTCAATACATACACAAAGATTAACATACATTATCCGTAATATTGACAAAAACTTTGTTTTTGTGGTACAATATAAGTATAATAAAAAGAAAGGTAACAACTATGAATAATAAACATATTTTTTTATAAATGACGATTGTTTTTCTATTCTTTATGAAATAAAAAGATGTATCTATAGACCTTATTATTTGCGATCCACCTTATAAAATAACAAAAATAAATGGGATAAAAAAATTTTTGATATAGATGCTCTTATGTTGGAATTAAGAAGAGTAATAAAAAGATAATGGTAAAATAATAATATTTGGACAAGGCTTACATAGTGCAAGATTAATTGTTAAAAAAATGAGGATATTTATAGACAAACTTTAATCTGGGAGAAAACGCAACCAACAGGTTTTCTAAATGCAAAAAAAGAGACCTTTATCAGCACACGAAGATATATTAATATTTTATAAAAAGACAGGCACATATAATCCTGTTATGTCAAAAGGTGAAAAGAAAAGTGTCCTCATCAGCACATAAAAGAAATTCAAAAAAAACAACAAATTATGGAGATCATGGGTTTCGTTCTTATGATTCTGATATGAGATATCCAAGAAGTGTTTTTAAAAGTTTTCAAAAGATACACAAAAATCAGCAATTCACCCAACTCAAAAGCCCTTGGCTTTGATAGAAATGTTAATTAAAATGTACTCAGATGAAGGCGATTTGGTTTTGGACCCAACAGCAGGTAGTGGAACAACATTTGTTGCTTGCAAAAATCAAAAAAGAAGCGTTATAGCTATAGAAAAAGACGAAGAATATTTTTACTAAGGCTATTAATATGATAAAATTATTAAAAAAATAGGAGATGATAATATGAATAAAAGAGGCTACAAGGTGGTAATTATAGATTCAACAGGTTTATATAAGGACCATGTTTTTAGAATTTTTTTCAAAGTTGGTAAAGAATTAAGTGTTTTGGATATGTATACAACGAATGAGGATTTAAGAAATAAGATAGGTTATACATACATTCCAAAAAGAAACAACTGATGTTTTTTAAAAAAATAAAAATAATATCCCTTGAAAAGATAATGATTTGTATTTTTCAACAAGAAAAGATATAAATAATGCTGATATTATTTATGTTAAGGATGTTTCTTTGTTGATAACATTAGCTAATGAGTTTAAAAAAATACTTTATTTGCAGGAATTAATTTTGTCTTATCTAAAGAATCAAAACAATTAATGATGGCAAAAAAATATGTTAGACAATAAAGAAAAATAATCAATATTAACAATATTAAAATAGAAGATAGAAGTGAAGATGAGATAAATATAAAAAAAGTTTTTAATATCCTAGAAAATATAAATGTAAAATTTCATAATGAAAAAAATACCATGCAATTTATTTGGTTTTTAGTGTAGATGTGAATGATACTTTTTAGTGACTTTGCTCATACTATAGGTGGATTAGTAAAATTATTAACAGAATTAGATGAATCATTTGATGATATGGACTCTTTTTATGCTAATAGTAAAAATATTTAATTTTCATAAAAATAAATCTAGTGAAATTGTTGCAAATACATCAGATTATGATTTTTGCAAGTTTAAATGGAATAAGAAAATGTGTTATTCCTTTAATTTATATGTATGATGAAAATTTCAGAAGTATTGTTTCTGAATATTTAAGTAGTATATATATGTTACAAACGTTAAGTGAAATGTCTAATGAAAATATTGATGATATATATCATTTAGAAGAAGATGATGACATTTGTAAAGATGAGGATGACAAAACAGAAGATGAAGATTCTTTATTTATAGATGGAATAGATGATGATGATCCAGATAGAAATATTTTTATTAAATTAAGGAAAAATAAGCTATGGAAATAGAAACTTCAAATAGAAAAAGATTGATAGATAGTAGAATTTCTTTACCTATAATAATTTTTTTATAATATTTATCTTTATTAATTGTGTAAATATTAATTTTACAGCAAATAGGTTTTTTTATTTATATTAATAATCCTATTGTAGATATAATAATTTATATTTTATGGATAGCAAATTATATATTATATTTTTATTCTTTATTTTTGATAATAGTGATATTATGAAAATGGTAAAAAGCTCTAATCTATGGAAAAGAATTAGTTTGGATGTAATTTTTTTGTAACTTTATTAATATTATTTTTTTATTATATTAAAAATATTACTCTAAAGTATTTGTTTTTATTTAAAGTTTTTATTAATAAAAAGTTATATTGGTGCTATTGGATTTTGCAAAAAGTTTATATGTTTTTACATAAAAAGTATTAATTTAAACCAGCTAAATAGCTGGTTTTTATTTTCTGAAAAAGAATTGTATTGGGGTCAGTTTCGTGATATAATATTGGTATATGATAAGTATTTATATAGATTTTTATATTTTAAAATCCTAATTTCCCCAAAAAAATTAGGTAGAAGGAGAGAAAAATGAGTAATGTAGAAAATGTAAGGAATTTAGAAAAACATATTTTTGTAAAGAAGGATACGGTTATAAAAACCAGATTCCCATTTGTAAATTCAATTAAAACTATTGATATTAACAAGTTTGAGTTTTTGTACAGAAAGTCTTAATTCTAATAAGATAGTAATAGTTGAATATGAAAAGATAGAAGATGTAGAAGGTATAATATTCAATACCGACAATCCAAATACTTCTTTGTATCTTAAGAATATGGCTATAGTCTTAGATGATGAAACTTTTATGTCAACTGTACCTTTTAGTCCTGTTAAAAAGATTAAGCCAGATAATTTAGAGGAACACTTTAATAAGATATTTGATGTTTATACTGAGGCTGTGGCTTTGGCAGGTGATATTGCTAAGAAAATTACAGCCCAGATAAGGGAAATTATAACTAGCTCACTTGCTGATGAAGAAGAGACATATGTTTCAGTAGAAGAGATAGCTTATTTACAGGAACTTAGATATTACTTAATTGAACTAAGTTTAAGTGATAATATAAGTGGTCATTATGATATTGCAGATCTTGTTGCATCATACTTAGTAAATATGGTGATGAAGGGTATAGATGAAGATGAAATATCAAGTACTATAATAGAAGAGTATAGTTCATTTGAATTTTTACGATTCTGCATGGGAAGATATTAATGAAAAATATCAAAAGATGTTTTTAGTTCACTTAAATAAGAAGTAAAATACTCATTTTTCCAAAAAGAGACTTTTTATAAGTCTCTTTTTGTGGTAATTATTTATTTTTATATGTTATAATATATGTAAGTATAAGTATTTTATAAAAATAAATTAATTAAATCCTAATAACCCATATTAGGTAGAAAAGGAGAGAATTATGAAAAATAGGGAAAAAAATTAATTAAGGCTATAGAGTCTCTTAACGAAAAGGTATAAAATTGGCGAAATAGAGGACTTTTTGTGATAATGGAGATGATTTAGTTGCGGAAATTAGGATTAATCAAATTTTATTTTTCTTTTACTTTTTTTCAAGTGGTTTTTTGTGAAGATTTTGATCTTTGTGTAAAAAGAAAGAAATTATATTCAATCAATAAAAAAATATCCAGGCATTAATATTGGTTGAGTTGTCTCAGTATTGATATAGGTTTTTTTATTTGGTGATATGTATAAACCATATTCATCTTCAACTTTACTTTTTTGAGACGGTGGATAATTTAAAAGAATTGGAAAAACACTTAAATTATCTAATAAATATGATAAACCATGATTTAAAAATCTTATGATGAAAAATGAAAAAAATTAATAAAGGAATTAAATGAATAAAACATTTAAAGGAGACTTTTATAAGTCTCTTTTTGTGGTAATTATTTCTTTTATATGATATAATATATACAAGAGTAAGTATTTTTATATAAATTAATTTTTAAATCCTAGATCCCAACTAGGTAGAAGGAGAAAAAAATGTTAAACAAGGAATTAATAGTTTTTGCAAAAAGATATTAGTGAGGAGAATAAGTTATTTATTGAGGATCATAAGCTTAGTATTAATATGGTGAACTTATACTCAAAAAGATTTTTTTGATGTTCTATATAAAGTAAATGAAGCTTATATGTATAAAAATATGCTATTACTTATTAATTATCAAGATCTCGATTTGGTTGCTGAGTTTTTACATAAATATAAAAAGAGAATAGAAGATAAAGTATTGATATCGCTATGATGAAACAGAGTATATTGATGATATTTTTTTGTTTTTTCTTGGATCTATATGTTCTTTTTAAACACTACGATAATATAAGTTTTCAAAAATTTTACAGTTTTTATCTACACAAAAAAAGAGTTGAGTACACTTTAAATAAAACACTTTTTGCACTTATGGATAGGCTTAATGGTGAAAGCTGTGATCCAATTAAAAAAATAGTGATAACTTATTATATGTAAAAAGAAGTTTATGATGCTATAATTAATATGCTTAAAAACGAAACTTATGTTAATCTAGTAAGATCTAAAGAATCAGATATTGAATTTTATATAAAAAAATAAGATTTATTCTGGAATAAAAAAATCTAGAACTAGAAATAGATATTGCAAAAACAATAGCTTACAACAAAAAGATGAATAACGAAGATTATTATCAAGATGATATTTTTGCTGCGGTATTAAATAAGCATCATTTATAATCATTCTTTAAGAATCCCATTTGGGGTTCTTTATTATAAACATTTATTTTTATATGGTATAATATTGATATACGAAAAGTATTTTTATATAAATTATATTTTTTAAAATCTACAGTACCCAACTGTAGTAGAAGGAGAGAGAAATGTCAAATAAAAAGTATTTGAGTTACCTGTAGAATGGGCGGTTTTCGGAAAAATAGAAATAGAGGCTGAAAGCCTAGAAGACGCTCTTAGAATATTTTTGTGAAACAGAAGATGAAATAGGTTTACCAACAGATAATGATTATATTGATGGTTCATTTAAATTAGCAACTGAGTCATCACCTTATACAAGCATTGAGGAAACTGCAAAAGAGTTAAGAGATTATTACAAATATTAAGCCTATATATAATAGAAAGGCTTTAATAAATAATTATTAAAGAGGTTTATACAGACCTCTTTTTTTATAGAAAATATTTATTTTATATGATATAATATATATAAAAAGTAAGTATTTTATATAGATAATATTTTTTTAAAAATCCTAACAACCCATGTTAGGTAGAAAAAGGAGAGATAAAAATGAACATAGTAAAAAGAATATTAGCTAATGTAGAAGGAGATTTTACATTGAGTGATGCCTACACATACGCAGGTGATGTTAAGATGCACTCAGTAAGGGCAAGAATATATGAAGGTATTGAAAAAGGTCTTTTTAAGCGTATTTCAAGAGGTGTTTATACCGTTGTTGACCACAATGGTAATTCAACATTAATAGTAAACGGAGATGGTAGAGACCTTTCCATGATTGCAGATAATTCTATAGATGCAATTATAACAGACCATCCGTATTTTGATCCAAAGTCTAATACAGGTGGTTCAAGAAAGTTTGCTGAATATTCATGCTTTAATTATGGACAAAAAGATTTTGATGAAAAATTCAGAGTTTTAAAAGATGGTTGTTTTTTAGTGGAATTTTTTGCCGAAGAAAATTCAAACAATTTTGATTATATTTATGAGTGTAAAAAAATGGCACAAAAATCAGGATTTGAATATTACTCAACAGTTAATTGGAAGAAAGGTAACTTTGTTTCAAACACAGGAAGAAAAGCTAAAAATACAGAGCAGATGGTGTTTTTCACAAAAGGCAAACCAAGATCATTAAAGGTTGATAAGAAAAACTTTTAAATTATTAAAAGATAATAATATTGGCTTTAAAAAGAATATGTCAGAAGAAGACCTTTTAGACTTGGTATCATCAAACAATCTAACTGTTCCAAAAATGTCTGGTACAAGAAAAATGTTACCAGTTGAATTTAATTTTGACAAGACTCTAAAAAGTGAAACAATTCATCAAGCAGAAAAGCCAATAGCCTTAATTGAGTCTTTGCTTGACTACATAACATTAAAAGATGAACTTGTGTTAGACCAATTTGGTGGTTCTTTAAATACAGCCATAGCTTGCTTAAACAAAGGTAGAAACTCTATTCTTTTTGAAAAAGATGGAGAAACTTATAATTTGTCAGTAAGTAAGAAATTTAGCTAATAAAAAAACATAAAAAGAAGCTTTATTTATTAAGTTTCTATGCGTAGCAAAATAATTGACAAAAATTCTAAATTTATAATATAATATTTTTATAGTAGAAAAGGAGTTTTTTTATGAATAAAAAAATCAAATTAATATAGAATCTGCTGTTATATTAGTTGTAAAAATAATTGGATTATTTTTTTATATTTTTGTGAAACTTATAAATTTTTAGTTTATGTTTGATTTGGATAATATCATCTAGTCATTTTCTATATATTAATAATAGTAAGAAGATAAAAGAGTAAAAGTAACCGTTTAGAGGTTATGGAAAAACATATATGTTTTAATAGTATTTTTTTATATTCTGAAAAAGAATTGTGGTTTGGTTGGTTTCGTGATATAGTATTGTAAATTGATATTTTTATTTTGTTATTTAATAATTATATTAAAAGTAATAATAAGGGTTCATTATGAACCCTTATTATCTTTTAGTTTTAGGCATAGCATCTTCCAGTATTTTTCTCAAACTCTTCGTCAGATAAATTTGAAAAAAATCGTCAATGCTTTCTAGTTCTTTTTTTGTATTTTTTCATCCATTTTCATCCTCATTTTTTTATTTAATCTTTTAGTATATATCTGTTATGGTTATAAATTTCCTAAACGGTTCCAAACAAAGGAACATAAACTTTTCCATATCTATATCAAAACTTTCTGATTTAACAAGTTCATCAATAATGTTTGATGAATAACCAGAAACAAGTTTTACACCACACTCATTCGGTTTTTACTGGTATTGAAACATTTTTGACTGTTCACATTCCAGAAAATCACTTCAAGGGAATGGTATCTTAGCTTCATCAAATAAAGCCTTTGCCTCTTCATATGGTGTTTTTTTAGTCATAGCCTCATCAAATTGCATATCCGATACTATAATAAGTCTTTCGATATATTCGTTTGGATCTGTTATCTGTTTTTGATGCTTTCTAATATTAACTTATATACAGCCATAATATTTGTTGAATATATATTATTAAATCTTAAAACTTTATCAACCTTATCGTTTATATATCTTCTAGTTGATAAATCAACTAGTTTTGGTCTTGAACCAAAACTTATGAAATGGTTTTTAAATGGTCCCTTAATTGCCTCACTCATAAGTATGGCAAGAGATATTGAGTTAAGTAGTGGTAAAGCCTCTATTCTATTTACAGTTGTATACATAGATCCTGAACAGTCAGCACATACGATAGTGTTTTTCTTTATTTCACTTCTATTAATACTATCCCATAAACTCTGAATTAGTGTAAGGTCGGCATCATCTCTATTTGTGAATAATGGTTTGATTATCTCATATGGATATAAACCTGTTGTCTTGACCTTCTGGGTGCCATTTTTAAGACCATCAAGATAGTCATTAAACTTTTCCTCATCAACTCTTTCGAAAAGCCTATGATAGCGTCTTAGAGCCTTTGTAGGCAGTTTGCTATAGTCTATTGAATTATAGTCTTGATTTGTTATTTTCTGTTCTACTACATTTAAGAACTTAGATAAATCAGATTTTAAATATCTATAATCTCTTTGGTTGATTTTTAGGTGTTTCATAATTAATCCTGCATATCTATTTATTTTTGCATTTTTAGATTTAGGATTTGGTAACCACTTAGCAAGTAGTGATATTTCTAATTCTTGACTATTTGATTCTATAGTGGCTAAAACTTTGTCCGTATCATCATGAAGAGTGGTTTCTATTAGATTTAGTATATTTTCTCTAACAAAAGGGTCTACATCTTCATCAAGTAAAACGAAAATATCGTCCCATCTTCCTATTTCTGGTGTTATAAAGGCAAAATAGATAGCAAGATTTTTATCTAGTTTTGCCAGCCTTTTTAGGCAAAATCTATAATTAGATCTTACACCAAGGCCACCGTTTCTAATATCTCTCATCCTAATTAGGTTTAAGAGTGCTGTATGAATATTTTCAAAATAAGCGTCTGCAAATAAATCACCTATTTCAACTTCTTCCATGTAGTTTCCTGCAAGGTTGAAAAAGTCTAGGTTTTTGTTTAGAGTTGACTTATAAGCCTTTGCTCCATTTTGAGTTTGTGTTATGTTTTCGATATTTTTTATTGATTCTAATAGTGTTGTCATAATAATTATCCTTTCTATATATAATCATTCTCTTTGTAACCTTCTATTATTCCATAATCCACTAATTTTTTTCATAATCTCTTGAACTTTATGGTGGACAATCTTAGCGATTTTTTTGGAACATAGTTTGGATTTTTTTAACATGATTTGGTAATCATAGGGTTGTAGAAAATCTTCATCCAAAAACCTCTATTGATATATCGTTTGTTTCAATATCTATTTCTATATTAAAACTTATATCAGATGTTAATTTTGACATCATATAGTATTCTGATACTGAAGTTCTAGCGAAACCAAAAATCTAAAAAGAGTCTTTTTCTTTTTAAGTTTGGGTTTACCTTGATATTTTTCATTTTGACCAGATTTATTTATTGGTACATCATAATTGATCTTAGGTGTTGGTAGATTGTTATATAAACTATCTACTTTTTATAAAATTAATCATATCATCTAGATTTTCAAAGTGTCTGTGTCCCTTAGTAAAAGACTTAACTGTTTTCTTTGATGGACAAAGCCCCAGCATCCAGTTATTATTTGGGTCGATTTCCTTTAGTTTGATAGATAGATTGTCCAGATTTTTCTCTTTGGTTTATAAAACAGAAGATATAGTCTTCTTTATTTGAGTATTTTAAAAATTTTGTACATTTTTACTCTCCTTTTTAATATAAAAAATAGTGAGCATAAAACTCACTACTTTGATAATTCAACCTGACAGGACATTTAGGACACTTTTTCTAGAGCATCGCTTGGACGCTATGTTTGTTTTTTTGAGGTAGCTAACCTCTAAAGCTTAGTTTACAGTCTAGAATCTAACTTTTTGTGCTGTGTCGCACAAAAGCACGGTAGTCCACAGACTTACTCTCTAGCTGTTTTTTTATTATTTACTTTAATTCTTCGTGCTGATCTTGTCCTTATATGGTTAATATTTACAGAACGTGGTTTTAATTATTTTATCTATGCCTAATATTTTTTAAAAAGTTTGCTGAATACGTTCTTACATGAATATATTATATCATATTTTTTTAGTGTTTTGTCAATAAAATTCATAAAAAAATTGTTTTGAAGTAATTTTTGATTGTTTAATTTTAATATTTTTAGTGTTTTTTTATAAAAAAATAATCTCAACAGGTCCAGCCCACCCACCACTGCTGAGATTCTGGTATATAACCAGTTCCTTCTTTATCTAGAAACCCTAGATAACAATAAAAACGTTTCGGTTTCAAAAGACATTTCTCTTTTACCTTATTTGGACTACAGTAATATGCGTAGCATATCCTGTTTACTACAAATGATGTAGCAATCAACCATGTAACCTTGAGGTTTTACCACCATATGAAACTACATGGTCACCAAACACACTTCTTGCGTATTTTTTTCACTTTTTTTAATTCAACTTTAGTTAGCTTTATCATATATAAACCGCCTTATCACCTTTTTATTTTTAAAGATAGTCCTTCTATTCTTTTTAATAAAGTCGATTATTTCATCTAATGATTTTAATTCTTTCCACTTCTTTAGAGTTTTATTCACTGATTCTAGTGAAGAAAAAGAATGATATGTATATTGAATATTTGGATCTATTCTTTTTCAGTTCTTCAGATATTAGCTTTGCGTTTTTGGGGTACATTTTTACTGATATCTGCAAATACAGTCTTTTTCTCCTACTATGCACGATATAAAAAGTTTTTCTAGCTTTAAGTTTTGGTTATTTAATTTTAACATTTTAATATTCCTCTTTTTTTATTCGATTTCAAGAGGTTGTCCTCTTTTACCTTTTTTTACTTTTTTTACTTTTTTTACTTATACATAATGTTATAAAGTTCCAATGTCTTTTAACTTTCTTTAAATGATTATCCGACATTTTAGTACCTTTTTTTCATTGATTTCAATAAATATATCTAAAATATCTCCTATAGGCACTTCTTTAGAGATATCTCTTGACATAATTCTTGTCTCCTTAACATCATGCTTGATTAGGAATCTTTGGTCTTTTTCTATAAGATTTCTAAAATATACCCCTGTTTCATCTACTATTATTGAAAATTTATTGTTAATAAAGTCGAATACTGTAGTTAGTCTCTGTTTGCCATCTATAACTTCCATTATATGGCATTTGTAATCATCCTGATAATATTCTGCTATAGTAGGTTCTATAGTAGCCTTACCATTAAATAAAGCAAGAATATAGTCTCTTTTTTGGTCTAATGTCCAGACCAAACCCCTTTGGTAAAAAGGGTTTAGTTCTAATATTTTACCATCAGGGTGCAACTGACCTTTAGGTAGGTCATAAACTTCTTTTATGTAGTTAAGAGGAACATTTACAGTTACTATCTCTAATCTATCGTTATAAGCTTTTTAGTGTTAATAATAGACTTTGTAAGTTTCATTTTACACACCTTTCTTTCTCTTTTTATATTTATATTATATCACAAAAACGGTTATTTATCAACCATATCCAGCAAATACATTTAGCGATTTTATTATATAGATATTGACAAATACTCAACATTATAATATAATTAATTATAATTATATACAAATAGAAAGGGAAGCAATATGGCAAAAAAATAACGTGCTTTAACTGTGGTAGAACCTTTTACGGGTCAAAAAAACAAAATTTTTTTGTAGTAAAAAAATGTAGGTATAATTATTATCATCCACAAATAAAAAAATAGACTTAAATTATAAGGATTTTTCAGGAATTAAAGATGGAAAAATAAATAAAATAAGGTTTCCAAAAACAAATATTGGGAGAGAATATTTAATTTTAGATTTCAAAAATCATACAATCCACAAGATGAAAAACCAAAGTTTAAATTTTTCAAAAACACCAAAAGACATAATTTTTTTATATCAAGAAAATTAAATGAATCCGTAGAAAAGAGATGTTGGTTGGAAGAAACAGAAAACCACTTTATAATAAATATAAAAACACATCCATAATTATTTATAAAATAATAGAAATATCAAGAAAAAAATCAAAGAAAAGGATTTAAAAATGAAATTTGATGCAATACATTTTAAAAACACAAGAAAGCCTCAACAATAGGTTCTATAGCACCTTTAATTATTATAAGTGTGTTACTTATTATATCAATGTCCTCTATAGTAGTACCAATATTATATCATGATAAAATGATAATATCTACTGCGATAGTAATAATCTGTATTATAGTACTTCTAGTAGTTCTAATCGAAATTATCCTATGTTGGATAAAAGATCGTAAAAATGGAGACACTTATGAATTGTATATTAGTGCAGATGATGAACGCATTAAACGAATAACAAAAAGAAGAATATGATTTTTATCCGAAATATAAAAAGATAACTATATACTAGGCGAATCAATAAAAGAGGAAGATATTAACAAAATTAGAAATATTATAAAACAGGAAAGGATTTAAATATATGAACTTAAACGCAATACATTTAGAAATAATAAAAGCACCAACCATAGGTTACATAACACTTGGATTAATTTTATCATTAATATTCATAGTATTTTTTTCAGCTACTTTTGCAATACGAGCCTTTTTACGAAGACACAGGGATATTAGGTATATTCCTTCTAATAATAGCCATAGCGCTTTCCATAAATACAATAATGACTATACCAAAAGATCTTGAAAAAAATACAAGACTGGTGATGTTTATAAGGTTTATTTAAATGATAAAAAGATGCTAAAGAGATAACAAAAAGAAAACTATGATTTTATTAAAAAAATATAAAGGAAAAAGCCATATTTGGTGATAAACCAACGAAAGATGAGGCTAATAAGATCAAATCTATAATACTAAAATACTAAGGAGAAATAAAATGGATTTAAATAAAATAATACTAATATCAAAAAAATTCTTCAACATTAACAGTTAATACATTAACTTTTATTATTGGAATAATAGGTGTTTTTCTTAATAATAACTTCAACAGTTTTTATTCTTAGTGATTACACTTTTTAAAAAGATCTAAAAATAAACCCAATACCTTTGTTTTTTTGTCAGGTTTTATTTTTTTATTTTTTTGGGTCTACAATTGCGTTAATGATAAATAATCTAGAATCAAGATCACCAGATATTTATAAAGCATACATTGTAAATCAAAAAGAGATATAAAAGAGCAAAAATAACAAAGGATGAATATAATTTTATTAAAGACGTTAAAGCTAAAGACCAGCTTTGGTGATAAACCAACAAATAAAGAGATAGAAAAAAATAAAGAAAAATACTGATAAAATGAAGTATATATGAGATATATAAAAATAGGACTTCAGTTTATAATATTACCTAATATATCATATGGTGTGTTAGGTACAAAGAGAGATTATAACGCCTGAAAGAGAAAACAAGTATTATATTGTAAAAACTTTGAAATATCTCAAAAAAATAACAAAAGGAGATTTGATATGATTTTAACAGGACTACAAATAACAGATAAAAAAACCCTCTTATAATAAATTTTTTTATAGGCACAGAACCAATTAAAGAAGATATAAAAATAAACGATATTGGATTGATAACAAACGTTCTAGATTATTTCTTCAAAAAAACTGTGATGAAGATACATCACCACAATCTTTATGGTCAACAGCAAATGGTGTAGATTATATGACTCTTATATTAGACTATAACAATGACAAGAAAGAACATTTCGCTAAAGTCTTAAATTTTATAAAAGAACTATTAGACTGTAAACACATAAAAAGAAGATGAATTTACATCTATATGTGTTTCGTATCCAAAAAGATTGGACAGTAAACTATATACATAAAAAAATATAAAATGAAAGGAAAAAAATAATGAACCCTAATTTTACCATTTTTGATAACAAAAACAATATATGATACAACTAATAATACTAACAATAGTTATGAAACATCAAATAATAAAAAAATATTAATGATATGGAGATTTTTGACAACTCAATGTATGAAGAAGGAAATAATAAAAAAAGAAAATGATAAAAAAAGAAGAAGATAAAAAGTTTTTAACAAACTTTAAACTTATATGTTATGGTATTGGATTTGCTATTTTTATTGTAGCAATGCTAATAAGTGATCTTATTTCAAAAATTAAACCCAGATCAAAAGTTCTCAATCTCTTAAAGATTTATTTTTATAAACTTCATATAGCACAACTTACAGCATTTGGATTTTTAATTGCTTTTTATTATAATTTTTTTCATTAATATTTGTAATAAAAAAAGATTAAAGACAAATAAAAAAAGTTAAATATAGAAGGTGATTAATAAAATGAAAGACAATAAAAAAACGACTTAATTACAAAAATCATTGCCTTTTACAATGATGATAATTGCAATAGTTTGGATAATTAAAATTAGGATAGATACCGTGTTAAACGGTACTCAGCATAACAAAAGCAATGGATGACACATTGCTCACAATTAAAATGATAAGAGAGATCAGCATTAGCTTAGTTGTGTTTGCTGGAACAGTATGGCTTATATTATATATATTAAGAAAAAAAGAAAAACAGAAAAAGATCAAACTTAAGGACGGAACTAAAAATGAACGATAAAAACAACAATGAAAAAAATAATGGAAATTTTTAAATCCATTAATGAAAAAAATATAAAATAGGTGAAGTCGGAGATTTACAGCTAGAACTCACAGGAGACGTTTATATAAAAATCAAAATAGATTCATTTTTTTGTTTGAATTTTTTTATGATAAAGAAATTATACAACCTCTATCAATAAAGATATAAATGATGGAAATGAAAAAGTAGCTTATAATAAAATTTCAAACTTCATAGTAGGATGTCTTGAAGATATAGACATAGAATATTTATTTGATGGCTTTTATGAACTTTGTGAACCTTATGAACCTTATAATAAAAGATATTCTCCATTTGAATTAGTTGATATGTTAAGGAATTTGGAACACAAGACTAATGACATAATAAACAATATAAAATCAAAAAAATAAATAGGAGTACTAAATAATAGAAAGGAATCAAACTATGACAATAGCAGATAATAATTTAAAATCACTTTGTAATGATATTTTAAATAGTAGAAATAATACCCTTGGAGAAAAGGTCAGACCAAAATATGCAGATGGTACTCCAGCCTACACAATGTTTGTCAACCAAGTATTTGAAAGATACGATCTATCAAAGGGAGAACTTCCAATAGTAACTCTGAGACCAACAGCATGGAAATCTGGTATCAAGGAAATTCTATGGATATACCAAGACCAGAGTAATGATTTAGACTCACTTAAAGACAAGTATGGTATTACTTGGTGGAACGAATGGGATATCGGAAACAGAACTATAGGACAAAGATACGGTGCAACTGTCAAAAGGTATGACCTTATGAATAAACTTCTTGACGGACTAAAAAATGAACCTTATGGCAGAAGACATATAATTAATCTGTATCAATATCAAGATTTCAATGATAGTGATGGTCTATATCCTTGTGCTATGGAAACACAGTGGTCTGTTAGAGGAGAATATTTGGATATGACTTTAATCCAAAGATCATCAGATTTACTTGTTGCAAATGCAATAAATAAGATCCAGTATGTTGCCCTACAGATGATGGTTGCTAGACATGTAGGCTTAAAACCAGGAGTTTTTTGTCACTATGTTAATAATGCACATATCTATGATAGACACATTATACAAGCAGAAGAAATTTTGAAGAGAGAACCTCAAGAAGACTCTGAGTCTATAAGGTTAGTCTTAAATCCAAATAAATCTAATTTCTATGACTTCACTATAGATGATTTTACAATGGAAAACTATAACCCTGTAAAAACCCAACTTAAAATTTGAGTTGGCTATATAACAATTAGGAGAATATAAAAACAAATCTACAAAAATATAGGATTAGAACATATTGAAACTTTTATGTCCTCAAGATTGCTTAATAATAACAATTCTTATATTTTTTTGTTAATAGGATTTACTATTTTATTGATAAGTCTAATAAATAAATTAAGTTTTTTTATTAAATAATAAAGTTGGTAAGATATTAAATGTAGCAATACTGTTATTGGTAACATCTACAACAATAATGCCTATAAGAGAAATAATAATTAACAAAACAAACGATTATTGCCAATATAATTTTTGGATAAATTAAAAACGAAAGGTACTTTTGGTGAAAAAGTTACCAAAGAAGAAATGAATATGTTTTATGCCCTGAATTAACCTCTGTTATTTCCAGTCTCTATTTTTTTCCTCAATAAGTATAATTAAATAAAATTTTTAAATCAAATGTGCTATGTTGACAAATTATTATTTTTTTATGGTATGATATATCTATATTATGAAAAAGGAGAATTATTAAGATGAAGGTTACGACTAGCTATAAAGTTAAAATTGTAAAATCAAAAAGACTATACTTAACGAAACAGTTAAGCTTTATCGTGATGCTTTTAAGTTTGATAATTCAAATTATTAATAAGGAGTGGTCTGTTTTTAGTAGAGATTAAATCCATAAAACGTAAGTATAATTTTTATAGAGGGTTTAATTCATAAAACCAAATTAAATCCTAATCCTAAGTATAAAGAGTTTGACCTTCGTTTCTACAAGTTCCCATCTTATCTAAGAAGGGCTGCTATAGCTAAGGCTTATGGTATTGTATCTAGTTATAGGTCAAAACCTTGATAATTGGGAAAAAGAAAAAGTTAGGTAATAAACCTAGGTTACAAATTAAACATATAGTTTATCCATGTCTTTATAATAAAGAAATGTTTAAGCTTGATGGTTATAAGGCAAGAATAAAGGTTTATCACAAAAAGAGATTGGGTTTGGGTAAATATTAAGCTTAGAAAAAGTGATATTGATTATATTAATAGACATAAGCTTAATATAAAGCCATCTGCTCCAATAGTAGAGAAAAGAAATAATCGTTATTATCTAAGATTTAGCTTTAATGAAGAGGTTGATCTTATCTCAAATGATTCAATTAACAAAGTCTTAGCTGTTGATCTTGGGCTTGATACTGATGCAACCTGTTCGGTTTTAGATATGAGAGGCACTATCCTAAATAGAAAGTTTATTAACTTTCCAAGAGAAAAAGACCTTTTATACAGAAACCTTAACAGGATTAAAGCTAAACAGTCTTTGGGATCAAGAAAGCTAAATAGGATGTGGCGATTAGTTAAAAATGAGAATATGGATTTAACATCCAAGATAGCTAATGAAATAATAGGCTTTGCTATGGAAAATAAGGTTGATGTTATCGTATTTGAACATTTAGACTTTACTGGTAAAAAGAGGATTAGCAAGAAACAAAGGGTCCATCATTGGAAACATAAGGCTTTAATTGATATGATTACCAATAAAGCTCATTTACTTAAAATGAGAGTTTCTACTGTTAACGCAAAGAATACATCAGCCTTAGCATTTGACGGATCTGGTAAAGTAAAGCGTGGCTATGAAGTATCAGAAACTACGCCATATTCTATAGCTAAGTTTACTACGGGTAAAATATATAATGTGGATTTATCAGCATCATACAATGTAGGTGCTAGATATATTATTAGGTATAAATTAAAAGCCTTGCCTGAAAAGGAGAGGTCTTTGGTAGAGGCAAAAGTTCCTTTACTTAAAGCAAGAACCCTTTGCACTTTGTCTACGCTAGTCGATATGGTTAATGTGCTAGATAGCCTAGTTGCTGCCTAGATTACAGGGCTAATATCATGGAGATAGATATTGATTCTTATGTGTTGGAATTAGTTGAAACACTAGTCGCTCATTAAGAGGCTCCATCTATAAAGGTTAGAGACTTTTTAGGTGGTAAGGTTCACTTGGCAATATAAAAAATAATCAAAAAAAGAGCCTAATAATAGGTTCTTTTTTTATTTTTACTATAATTTTATTGTAATCCTATTATAAAGTTGGCAATTTGTCAATATGTAAATGTTTATTTATCAACAGTCTTATTGACAAAAAGATGTTTTTATGATACCATAAAAAAATAGAGCTAAACATTTTTTATTATGCGTAGCTAAAAGTATTTTTATAGAAAAGGAGAAAAAAATGATTACAAAAAAATCAAAGAGTAATTTTAGATGTTTTGTCAAAAATTAGGACCTTTAGAATTAAATCAAACAAAAATAATGTTTGATATCGTAGCAAGAAAAACTTTCTGATAATGAAGGTAAATTTACCTTACCAGTTTCAATGAGTCCAGAATGGAATATTCAATATCTTGAAAAAGGTGGATTTATTGAGTTTATGTCAAACGGAAGGTTAGTTGGTTTAAAAGTATGAGGACTCGAATGGTTCAGAAGATGTGAGAAAAAGCTTTCTGGGTATTATTATTTTTTTCTTAGGTTCAATAGAAAATTATAATATAGCAAAAGCAGATACACCAAGTCAAATAGCTTTTTATCAATGATAAAAAAATGAATATTGCGAAATTCTTTACATCAAAAAAAGAAAATATATCAAGACTTGGAATGATTACAAAAACTGATAGAAATGAAGATGTAACATATATTTTAACTATGGAAAAAAATCTTTTGTTTGAAGATCCTGTATTTAAAAGCACAAAAAAATTAGACAAAAATATTATCTAAAAATAAAACAATGTTTATATTGCTTTTACTTAGTAGAAATAAAGAAGGTGATGTTGATGTCGAATTTGTATGCGGTTAACAATGTTGATAAATTTAAGCAAGTAGAAAATTTAATTTCTGTAGCATCATCTAAGTTTGATATTATGAATGAACTAAAAAGATGAAGAATCAATTAAAAAGTTTTATTACATCAACAGAAAAAGTTAGCCAATATGTCAAGGTTGATACCTTTTGCAACAGGTAGATTAGATGCAAGAGATATATTAAGTGAGGCTCTTTTTATTAACTGATTATAATTTTTAATAAAGACATAAATTTAACAAATGATCAGTTTTACATTAAAAATACCTTTATTATTACCTAAAAAGAAGGTGGTGATGTTCTTTATATAAGAGGTTTTATTCAAACTATTATGGATAATTATTTTTAAAGATAAAGAATATGATTATTTTTAAAGAGCATATGTTTATGGTAACAATATATAATTATAGAGATAATTCTTTAAATATTAGGGATCATTCTAATATAGAGTTTAATGCTGTAGAAGATGTTTTAAGTTCATATTTATTAGCAGACGATTCACCTAGTAATTTATCTCATATTTTTTTATGTCTAAATTTAATTCAAAAAGCTGATTTTACTGAAATTTATTTAATAAAAAGCAAGTGAAATTGTTAATTTTCTTGGAGTTTGGGGTGATGTTGTGTAATGAAATATACAGTTAGACCCCATACGATTAGTGAAAAAAATATTAATAGAGATAGCAAAAAGCTGGTGAATATCCATATGATTTAATAGATTATATATCACCAACTAGCCCACATAGAATAATAGTAAGGTATATAAAAAGGTTAATAGATTCTTCTTATATAAAAAAAGAGGAATACAGATGTTGGAAAAACTTTAAAGTTAAGAAGTAAAGGATTAAATTATAAAAAAATAATTTTTGAAGATACATATTATCCAGAGTATATGGATATAACATATGATAATTTATCTATGTCGGGTGCTGCTCTTAGAAAATTAATAAAAACAGCTAGAGTAAAAATAACAGAAATGTGTGGATTTAGAGTTTTAAGTTGGGAAAAGCCCTTTTTAGATATTGATAATAACGATTTATCTGTAAGTAAAAATGACTTTCTTTTTTTATGAAAGTAAAGAAATAAAAAGAATAGATAAAAAAATGTTATGAAAAAAAGTTGATTATACAAGAAATATTGAGTTTTATTTTTTTGATGGAGATATAGTTCCAGTTTATAATCTTGGTGGTGGATTAGTTTTCATGGTCTAATCAAGGAGAGAAAAAGTTAATAACAGTATTAAATATGCTTGGTAGAAAAAAATGTAGAAGAATATAAAAATAAAAAAAGTAGAAAAAGCATATATGTACTGTGATAATTTAGATGTTGTTAATACTTTTCTAAATAGTGAAAAGGCATTATTTAAAAAGGATAAAAACAAAACCTTATGATATTTTTTTCTTTTGATAATGTTTATAAACATATGCATTTTATACCACTTAATGAAAAAGGAGTAAAAATAACATATTTCTTAACTTTAGATTTTAAAAGTATAATAGATGATTTTTTTATAGTGATTTAAAAAAAGAATATAGAAAATGTTAAATTTGATTGTGATTTTATAGATGAAAATGATAACATTCATTTAAATTTATTGGATTTTTGATTTCACAAAAATTAAAAAAATATAAAAAAAGCTTTTTGGTTTTTAATTTAAATCCTGAAAAGATCAATCTTCACATTTTTTTGATTTACAAGAAAATGTGGTAAGGAAATTTTTTCCTGAAGCGAATATAAAAAAATATTCGTTTGATAATTTTTATGAAAGGATATGATGATATGGCAAAAAAAGGAAAAAGTAAGAGTTCAAATCCATTAATAACTTCTATTATGATAATGATGTTTATTTGGATAATAGCCTCTCCAATGATTGTTACTAAAATAATAGCAACACTTTTTGATGAAAATTGGAGTTTAAATATGATGTTTGAAAAATTACTTACATTACCTGTAATGGTTTTTCTTTAATATTAATATTGATACCTGTATTTTTCATGGTATTAATATCTAGTAAACGTGGCGGTAAACCATTAGAGGATGATGATAGAGGTTTTCAAGCATCTAAAACAGGATTATATGGAACCAGTGGCTGGATGGATGAGTCTGAAATGTATACAAAATTAGAAGTAAAAGATGAGGTTGAAGATGTTGATGGCTCAATTCTTGGAACAACAAAGTATGGAGAAATTGTTGCTTTACCACCAATTGATAAAACATTTTTAAATCAGCATATACTTGTTTTTGGTGAATCTGGTAGAGGTAAATCAAGAGGGTTTGTTAGACCTTATATTATACAGGCTGCAAAACGTGGCGAAAGTATGATTTTATCAGATCCAAAGGGGGGTGCGAAACGTTCCTCATTGAAAAGATGGGGTATGGCTATATAAAAAATTCCTATAATATAGCTGTAAACTAAATAGGCGATAGTCAAATGAGAGAGTAACGCCTTGAAGGGCTACCATAATACTGCGACTAGCAATATTTTATTGTTAGAAGCTCGCTGAAGACAGCCGAAGATAACCGTAGTACTTTTTCAGTAACGAAAGATGCCTAGAGGTAGGTGTTGTTATTAATAGGCTGGTGGTCTATAAAATTCCTATGATTAGAATATTAATTAGTTTTAATTGACGAACCTTTGAATGTACACGTCTATATCGGGGATATGTAGAAATGCATATACACATTTATATGTGGTTGTTGTGGTTTAGTAAGACTCACCTTTATGAACGACCATAGATAGTTACAGGCTATCTCAAGACAACAGGCGTATAGAAGGAATCTAAGGGAATTATGTACAGATAGCTTATTTGGAACGTTTGATGTCAAAAACGCTAGTTTAATAGGGAAATTTGGAATATATATAACCTATTTTTAATTTTTGGCTAAGAGGTGTTGGAGTACCTTTTTAGGAAAGGAAAGGCACTAGTCATTTATTGATTATTTTGTAAAATAAAGCATATATTCAGGTATGATTTTTAAAAATATAACATTCTAAAAAGAAGAAAAGAGAGGTTGTAGAATATGCTTTAAAAATGAGAAAAAAATATGTACAATTATCTTTACGATTGTTCTATAAATGGTAATAATTTTAAAAAAATATTTATAGATATATAATTAGTGAAGAAAAATATAGATAAATCTATAAAAATATATTTCTGAAAAAAAGTTTTTTTAATAAATATATAGATAAAAAAACATTGTTAGAAATAGAGGCTAATAATAATGTAATAGTTGAACTATTAAAAATTTTATAAACCAGAAAAATCAAAAATATATATATGGAAAGTAAATACTGTTTAGATACTTCAATATATGGAATTTCTAATACTTATGATTTAATCATAGAGCAAATGTTATTACAAGTGTTAGATCCAATATTTGAAGGAAGTTTCACAACCATTCATATTATAGTAGACCCAACAGGTATCATTGGCACGCACTAGCAAGAGTTGTAAGTTTAATTAATGTTGCCAAAAAAAGTATACAGCATTTACTATTAATTTAGAAAGTATTGTTGAAAAAAATAGATCATAATAAAATTATAGAAATTTTTATATTCAAATGGTATAAAAGATAAAAAAACTATATCTATAATAAAAGTCTATTTTTAGATAAAAATGGTAGCAAAATATGGAATATCGCACCTATCCATTTTTAAAAAGTTTATTTATAAATATAATTTTAAATGATTTAGATTGGTTTATATCAAATCAATGGGAAACATTTAAACCTAAAAAGCTAAAAAAATAAAAAAACGGTTCATTTAACCAATATGCATCCCAATATACAAAAATTAAAAAAAGTGGATTTTTTTGTTAGATATGGATTTAACCTTATTTTTATTATCAAAAAAAGTTATAATGAATGTGTTAGGGTTTAAATACTCTATTTTAAATTTTATAAAAAAAGATATGGATTACATTTAGATGAGGATTCTATATTGATAAAAAAACCTAAAAGCAAAACAGTATTGATTTTATAGGTTTTTAATATAAAAGTTGTAAAAAAATGGTAAATCAAGACATGGTTTTTGTTGCAAAAACAAAATTATGTAATACTTCAAAAGATAGAATTTTAAAAAAACTTTTAGTATTAGTGAAAGATGTATATAAAAAGAAGCTGGAAAAAAATGCATTAAAAATCAATAGTTTTATTGAAGATATACATTATTACTATAAATTTGCAAGTTGTGTTTATCTTGATTTAACAGATATAAATTTCCATTTTTACAAAAGCTATGAAAAGAAAAATTTAAAAGATTTTTTTCTGAAATAAAAACAATATAGCTTTTGTGAAAAAAAAATATAAAAACATACAAAGGCATATGTGATACATCAAAAAAATATTTATTGTTAAAGAAGTTCCAATAACACCTTTAACATCAGTATCTCATAAAAAGTCCTATAAATTTTTTTCTCAAAATGAAAATTTTTACAAAATAGAAAAAAATAAATGATGGAGAGCCTTGTGATGGGAAACTATCACGCAGGGTTCGGAGCAGGGGAAAACTTAGAGATAGCATCAAAGAGTTACCTATTGCTATAATTTTATGAAGAAAATGCTAAATACCTTGAAGATCAAGGATATTTTTGTTAAAGTTTTAAACCTTACAGACCTTAATCATTCGGATGTTTGGAATCCATTAGCAACAATTTTTAGCAGATAAGGAGAATATAGTAGATAATACTCAAACTTTATGTAGGGTTATAGTTGAAAATACAGGATCTTCAAAAGATATATTTAAAGATTCAGTAAACTTATTACTTAACGCTCTTGTATTATATGTTGTTATGGATGAAACTTTAGAAGAAGAGGAAAAGACTTTATCTGCTGCACTTGATTTAATAAGTTCAAATACAATAGAAGAATTAGAAAAATATGTTTGCATTACTTGATGATACTCATCCAGCTAAAAAGAAGTTGGAACTATTTCTTAAATGACTCTGCGAATAAAAAAAGGGTAATGTTATCAACTCACTTGGTTCAAGACTTCAAACAATGCAAAATGTAAAATTAGGAAAAGTTCTTGGATATGATGAATATGCAATTGACTTAGTTAAACCAGCTAAAGAAAAATGTGCTTATTTCTTGGTTATAAATCCAAGGGAAAGTAAGCTTGCTTATGTATCCAGTTTGTTTTTTACTATGTTTTTTATCCAATATGTTTATTATGCTGAAACAGAAGGTAAGATAAAAGGAAATTGGATTCCATGTAATTTAATATTAGACGAGTTCTGCAATAGTGCGACAAGTTCTGCGACAAAAATTAAAAAACAAAACGCAGCTTAGTTTTTAAAAAAAATTAAGAACTACATAATCGAAAACTCAAATGAAGAGGTAACGCTCTGAAGGGGTTTTGTTAATACTCCGAATAGCATCATTTAATGCAGTAAATGATGTTATAAGCTCGGTGAAGTCACATGAAGTATACCCTCTTAAAAAAATAAGGGGAAACTTAGCTAGAGGTAGTTAATGTATATGATAGTGTGGACAGTTGCTTTATATGGTTAGAATGTATTATTAAATACTGACGAAACTTTGAAATAAAAATTCTAAAAGAATAATTGATAGAAATGTCAATGTGCCAATGGTACGCAAGTGAGGTTTAGTAAAAATTGTTGCTATGAAAGACCTTCTGTATTTAAAGGATATAGGCATCTTGTAGATATTCTATGAAGATGATACTTGCAGGATTAAAGAAGTGACCTAAGTAATGCTTATACTAGATTATGTGGAACTTGGAAAGCAATCAATATAGAAGCCACTGTATTGGCGATAAAGATCTATATTTATATCGAAAGTAACTAGTTAATACTATTATATAAGATATATTAATGGTTGTGAGAGTAGTGGCACAGTATCAGAGAAGCTATGATAATAAATAGTGGAGAGATAGCCACAAGTCGTTATATATTTTTTATAACGATGGAACGCCGTATGAGGTGAAAGTCTCATGTACGGTGTGAGGTGGGGGAAAATTTGGAGATCACATCAAAGAATTACCTATCACCATTAGGAACCATACCTAATTATGCTAAGATAATTGCTACTGTTCGTTCTGCTAAAATTAATGTTTCTATGATTGTACAGGGGTTATCTCAGCTTTATAACCCAGATGGTTATGGACAAACAACTGCTGATGAAATAGTAAATAACTCAAATACTAAACTTTTCTTAGGAACAAGTGACTTAAAAACAGCAGAACATTTTTCTAAGTATTCTGGAACAATGACAGTTAATGTTAATAGTGAAAGTAGGGCAAAGAGAACATTTGATATAGTTGATTTTCAAGAAGAATTTAAACAATCTTCTGGTGAAGGTAAAAGACCAGTTCTTCTACCAGATGAAGTTATGAGAAAAGATGAAGAATTTGGTTATGATTTATGGGGCGATAAATCTGAAAATTTCACACAAATGAAAGTTGACCCGCCAGTAGTTTTTACTATTAATTAGAGAATCAAAAAAATATTAAAGTTAAGAAAATTTGATTTTTACAGAACATCCAGAACATAAGAAATTTAAAAAAAGAAAAAAATATTTCTCTTTATGAACCTGAATGGATGAAAAGGGAGAGATTAATAAGAGAATCTGTAGATGGATCAAATGCTTTGGATTTTACTAGAAGATGATTTTTAAAGGAGAGATAAAAAAATGAAGATAATTAATGATGTAACTAAAGAAACTTGTATAATAGAACCATTTCTTTTTCAGATCTTAGATATATAAAATTTGGATTAGAACCTAAGATAACAGATGAAAATTGTCTTGTCGATAACATATATTCTTTTTGTAAGGAATTTATATCGTCAACTGGTAAATCTAATGACCCATTAAATGATTTAGAATTGCTGTTGTTAAATTCTGTTATATTATATAAAAATAGAAAATGATAATTCATTATTAAATTTAGATGATATTAAAACTTTTTTTATTGGAAAATGGAGAAAAATTAGATGACATTTTCTATTCTTTAGATGAAAATGATAAGGCAAGGATAAGCTATATTTATTTTTTTCTAGTAATGATTTATTAAATGAGTCTAAACATATAGTTTTACATTTGTTAAAAAGATTTGATGAAATAGACGGAATGGAGTTATATAAAGTTCTTGATGATAATGGAAAATTATTGGAATTAATATCTGTTAATAGATTAATTTTTTTCCATAGTTTAAAATTATAAATAATTATAATTCCCAATAAGAAAAGGAGAAAAAAATAAAAAAAGGAGAAAAAGAAAATGAATGAAAAAAATAGTAAATGCCATTACTATAAATGGTAAATTAGGAAAAATTGAAAATCTTAGAAAGATATCTAAGCAGGAAGTAAAAATGTTTAATAGGGTAAAGGATACAATTGCTAAAAATCCAGAACACATTTTTCAAAGTAGAATCTTTTTCTGTAATAGAGGTTGGTGAGGATTTTTATTTCTTAAGTAAAGTTTATGCAACACCAGTATATATTCCTATAGGAGAAGTAATTAGAGATGAAGATATTGCACATTCTAATCTTAAAATGTCAGATCTTATGAAAAGATATATAGGTTGTGAAATAGATTTTATGATAGACGAAGTTTTAGATGAAACATTGTGTATGACAGCAAAGGTTAAAACCAGCAAGAGAAAAGAAGTTTAAAACACATTTCTTAGGAAATGAAAAAAATTAATAACAGTTGGATCTGCTGTTGAAGTAAGAATAGTAAAAAGTTGATAAATTAAAATTACAAATAGAAATGTTTGGTAAACTTATTGAATTACCTATTGATGAAATATTGTGGAAAAAGAGTTGAAACATTAAGAGATGAGTATGCTCCAGGTGAAAGATTGGTTGTAGAGGTTACATCTATAACATATAATGAAATAGATGAAAATGATATATTTAAATCTGTTGATATAACTGTATCTGCAAAAATCTCTTATGCCACATCCTTTTGATACAATGGCTGTAGAAATTAATGTTGGAGATATTTATATGGGAAAAGCCTCTGCTTTTTTTCTAAAAAAATCAGTATTTGTAGAATTACCATTTGGATGTGATGCTTTATGTAGAGTTAGTAGTGGAGTAAGACCACCATTTAAAGGTGCTGATGTCTTAGTTGAGATAACACAAATAAACGAAGATGAAAAAAGAATTTACGGAATGGTTAAAAATGTATTAGGTAGAATATAATTTTTCTAAAGTTATAGAGGAGATGTCAATAAAAATCTCCTCTATTTTTTTATTAGGTAAAATTGTAAAAATATATAGCGGTTGACATATGGTTTAATTTATGTTACAATAAGGTTACAAAATATTTAAATGAAAGGAATTGAAAAATGAATTTAAAAAAATAACAGCACTATCATTAGCTGGCTTAACGGTTATGAGTAGTGCTTTAACAATTAATGCAAGTGAAATTAACGAACAAAGGATTGCTGGTAAAAAAATAGGATTGAAAACCTCTATTAAAAACAGCAGCCTTAAATGATAAAGAAAAATCTTATTTTTAACAGATAGTAAAATCTTTTGCAGATGCTTTTATCTTCTTTTAATGTTGCAATGTCAAAAAAATGCAAATATAGTTTTGGTTGATAAAAAAATACAGATCTATCAACTATAGAAAATTTTTAATAAATATAAAAAAATATTTATATAGTTGGTGGAAATATTGATAATAAGATAATAGAAAATGCTAAAAAGCTTGGTAAGAAAATCACTATTATAGCAGGTAAAGATCGTTATGAAACGAATGAAAAAACATTAGAAGGCTTTAATAAAGTTGGCGTAGCTGATGGTAGAAATTATCCAGATGCTCTATCAGCAGCACCGCTTTTAAAAAAGGAAAATTTAGGTTTAAAACTTGTTGATGGTTCTAGAGACTATAATGAAAAGAGAGAGGTAGTCTATACTTTTGGAGATAAAAATTCTGTAAAGAAAGATGGCGGAGAGAGACTTTCTGGAATTAATAGATATGAGACAAATAGAGAAATCAATAGTAAGGTTTATGACAATGCCGTAGACACATATACATTAGTTTCAGGAAATGATTTTGCAGATGCATTATCATCAATTAATATTACATTAAACTCTAACAACATGGTTTTACTTTCTGATAGTATAAATAATGATTATTTTTAAAAAAATAGAAGTGGTAAACATTATATAGTTGGTGGAGAAAAATGTTGTTGATTTAAAGAAAAAAAGAGAATAAATCTGAAAAATAATTCATCTGATTTAACGATAAACAAAAACAGAGGACTCATATGAGGTAACACATTCTAGTAATAAAGAAGCCTCTGCAATAGAAAATAAAAATAATATAGAAACAACAAATTTAGAGGCAATGCAGTTAAATAAATTTCTAAAAGGTCCTTGTTCTAACAAAGGGCAATTAGTTATTGATTTATGTAAGAAATACAATCAAGATCCAGCTTTAATGGTTGCTTTGATGGGTGTTGAGACTGGTTTTGGTTCAAATATAAGGCATACTAATAATCCAATGAGTGTTTTATGGAATAGGGGTAGAGGAAGATCTACATATCCTACTATAGAGGCTGGTATAGAGGCTGGCATAAGAAATATTGCTAAAAAAATAAGGCTTATGATAGATGTAATAATTTCACCTCATTTGCTAGAATATATCTAGGTTATTCGGATGCTAATTATAATTCTATGGTAAATAGATTTTTATGGCTTAATAACAGGTGGAAAGTCAGTTTATAATGTAAAAATCAGATAATTAATAGGAGATTTTTATTATTATGAGATATGTAAGAAGATATAAATATATAACTAGTGTTTTAATAATTAATATAAATGAAATTAATGAACAAAGGATTGCTGGTAAAAAAATAGGATTTAATAATTAAACCACCCCATTCTCTATTTATAGTAGTCACTAGACTATTTATATGAAGTAAAGGGGGTTTTTTGTCTACTCTGATTAATAACATAGTTTTTTTAATTAAATTTTTCACCTTTATTACTAATTGTATTTACTAAACATAATATGGATATAATCCATGCCTGAAATAAACACTATTAAATCAAATACGCTATATTGACAAATTGTTATTTTTTTGCGATATAATATATTTATACTATAAAAAGGAGAATTGTCAAGATGAAGGTTACGACTAGTTATAAGGTTAAAATTGTAAATCAAAAGACTACACTTAACGAAACAGTTAAGCTTTTATCGTGATGCCTTGAGTTTTATAATTCAAATTATTAATAAGGAGTGGACTAATTTAGTAGAAATTAAATCTATAAAAATATAAACATAGTTTTATAGAGGGTTTGATTCATGAAACTAAGTTTAATCCTAATCCCAAATATAAGGAGTTTGATCTTTGTTTTTATAAGTTCCCATCTTATCTAAGAAGGGCTGCTATAGCTAAGGCTTATGGTATTGTGTCTAGTTATAGGTCAAACCTTGATAATTGGGAAAAGAAAAAAATCTGGTAATAAAACCAAGGTTACAAATTAAACATATAGTTTATCCATGTCTTTATTATAAAGACATGTTTAAGATTGATGGTTATAGAGCAAGAATAAAGGTTTATCACAAAAAGAGATTGGGTTTGGGTAGATGTTAAGCTTAGAAAAAGTGATATTGATTACATTAATAGACATAAGTTTAACATAAAACCATCTGCTCCAATAGTAGAAAAAAGAAACAATCGCTATTATTTAAGATTTAGCTTTGATGAACAAGTCGATCTTATTTCAAATGAATTGATTAATAAAGTTTTAGCTATTGACCTTGGACTTGGTACTGATGCGACCTGTTCGGTTTTTAGATATGAGAGGCACTGTCCTAAATAGGAAGTTTATTAACTTTCCAAGAGAAAAAGACCTCTTATATAGAAACCTTAACAGGATCAAAGCTAAACAATCTTTAGGATCAAGAAGACTAAATAGAATGTGGCGATTAGTTAAAAATGAGAATATGGATTTAACATCCAAGATAGCCAATGAGATAATAGGCTTTGCTATAGAAAATAAGGTTGATGTTATTGTATTTGAACACTTAGATTTTACTGGTAAAAAGAGGATTGGTAAAAAACAAAGAGTTCATCATTGGAAACATAAGGCTTTAATTGATATAATTACCAATAAAGCTCATTTACTTAAAATGAGGGTTTCTACTGTTAATGCAAAGAATACATCAGCTTTAGCATTTGATGGATCTGGTAAAGTAAAACGTGGCTATGAAGTGTCAGAAGCTACGCCATATTCTATAGCTAAGTTTACTACAGGTAAAATATATAATGTGGATTTATCAGCATCATACAATGTGGGTGCTAGATATATTATTAGGTATAAATTAAAAGCCTTGCCTGAAAAGGAGAGGTCTTTAGTAGAGGCAAAAGTTCCTTTACTTAAAGCAAGAACCCTTTGCACTTTGTCTACGCTAGTCGATATGGTTAATGTGCTAGATAGCCTAGTTGCTGCCTAGATTACAGGGCTAATATTATGTAGATAGACATTGATTCTTATGTGCTGGAATTAGTTGAAACACTAATCGCATATTAAGAGGTTCCATCTATAAAGGTTAGGAACTTTTTAGGTGGTGAGGTTCACAAAAAAAAGAAAGAGGTGTTTTATGTTTTTTTTATTAAAAGCAGGGTTGATTATTGTGGCTATAGGAATTTTACTTATTTTATTTTTAGCCACCGCTTTTGTTTCTGCCTCTCCTGGCGAAATAAAGGTTATTTCTGGACCAAGAGGTACAAGGGTTTTACATGGTAAAACAGGACTTAAGATTCCATTTATAGAAAGGGTGGATAAAATGACCGCCTCTATGATTTCTGTAGATGCTAAGACAACAGATTATGTACCAACCAATGATTATATTAATGTTAAGGTTGATGCCGCTGTTAAGGTAAAAATTTCTACAGAAGATAAAGAAATGTTTAGAGCTGCAACAAGGAACTTTTTATATAAAGATGTTTCTGTAATTTCTGATGAGGTTAGGGATACTCTTGAGGGACACTTAAGAGCTATAATTGGTCAGATGAAACTAGAACAAATAGTTACAGATAGAACTCTACTTTTTCAGAAAAGGTCCAAGCAAATGCTAAACAAGATCTTGCAGAGATGGGTCTGGAAATTGTAGCATTTAATATTCAGGGACTAGTAGATGAAAATGGTGTTATCTCTAATCTGGGAATAGATAACACAGAACAAATAAGAAAAACTGCTGCTATTGCAAAAGCTAATGCTCAAAGAGAAGTTGCAGAAGCAGAGGCAGAAGCAACAAGATTAGCAAATGATGCAAGAGTAAAAGCAGAATTAGAAATTGCTCAAAAAAATACTGATCTTGCTAAAAAACAAGCTTTGCTACAAGTTGAAGCAGATACAGAAAAGGCAAAAGCAGATGCTGAAAGGTATGCTATAGAACAGTCTTCACAGGCTATGTTATTTAAAAGACAAAAAGAAATAGAGGCAGAGGCTTATGAAAGATTAAAACAAGCAGAAGCAGATAAAGAAGCTATGTTAGCAGAGGCTATTGGTATAGAGGCTAGAGGTAAGGCAGAAGCAGAAGCTATTGCTGCAAAATTAAAAGCAGAAGCGGATGGTTTAGATAAAAAAGCTGAAGCTATGTTAAAGATGAATCAGGCTGCTGTTTTGGAAATGTACTTTGAAGCTTTACCAAAAGTTGCTGAAAGTATTGCAAAACCGCTTGCTCAAGTTGATAAAATCACAATGTATGGAAGTGGAAATACAGCTAAGATGACTGAGGATATAACTAAGTCAATAACACAAGTTAATGCTGGACTTGGTGATTCATTAGGTCTTGATTTAAAAACTTTATTTAATAATCTTGTGGGTGCTAAACTTGTTGCACCAACAATTTCAGATGCTGTTTCAGATGGATTGGTAGATGCTAAAACTAAAGAAGTTGATAATAAATTGCCGATATTAGACAATGATAACTCTAAAATTAATGATAATCTTGATGATTAATTTTTTATATTTAAAAAAAGACCCTATCTATTTTTATATAGATGGGGTCTTTAATAGTATGACGGGCATGCCGTCAGTCTGTGGTGAAAGTCCACGTAGGGCGTAGTTGCCGACGAACCTCATAGCAACTTGCAAGGTTATCACCGTGAGGTGATGGCGAGAAGAAGCAATAGCGAAATCGTAGCCTGACGTACAGAAACCTAATATCAAGGCTTACATAACGGATGAGTGGGCCATTAGTCACAAAGTCCAAAAGGCAAACGTAACTTATGTAAGTAGATTAGGCAGGTAGACGAGGAAAGACTGACGACTTATCCCGTGAGGTCTCACAGAGGGAAAACCTAGTAACAACGAACTGTGAGAAGTCAGCAGAAGCCATAGTAGTGGAGAAGTTTCTGTAATGGAAATGGAGCGAAGGGCTGAACAATTCTAAAAGTCAAAGTGACTTAATCAAACTAAGTATATAAGCCCGACGAGAAATATAGTAGCAAAGACGTAACGGAGTGAACATTTCACAGGAGTTAGGGCTAGTATGTACAAAAGAAAATTAGGAAAGTGAGACAATCTATGGGACAACTAATGAATCAGATATTATCCAGAGAAAATATGAAAATGGCATACAAAAAGGTAAAAGCCAATAAGGGTGCCGGAGGCATAGATGGTATAAGCATAGAAGATGTTAACAAATACCTCAAAGAAAACTGGATAGATATCAAAACTGAAAATCCTGAAAAGGAAATATAAACCACAACCAGTACTCAGAGTAGAAATACCAAAACCAAACGGTGGAGTACGAAATCTTGGAATTCCAACAGTAGTAGACAGAATCATAGAACAAGCAATTGCCCAAGTTCTAACACCAATGTTCGAGCCACAATTTAGTGAACATAGTTATGGCTTTAGACCAGGTAGAAGAGCACAACAAGCAATAGTAGAGCTACTAGAATATCTAAATGATGGATACACATACATAGTGGATATTGACCTAGAAAAGTTCTTTGATAATGTACCACAGGACAAGCTAATGTATCTAGTAGGCAAAACGGTGAAAGACCCAGATGTAATATCTCTTGTAACTAAGTATCTAAGAGCAGGAGTTATGGTAAAAGGGAAATATGAAGAAACCACTATAGGAACTCCGCAAGGAGGTAACTTATCTCCTTTGCTTAGTAACATAATGCTCAATGAACTAGACAAAGAGTTAGAAGCACGAGGCTTGCACTTCGTTAGATATGCAGACGACTGTATAATAACTGTTGCAAGCAGTGCGGCTGCAAATAGAGTGATGCATTCGGTCACATCGTGGATAGAGAGGAAGCTAAGCCTTAAGGTAAATGCTACTAAATCCAAAGTCACAAAACCAACAAGGCTCAAGTACCTAGGATTTGGCTTTGTGAAAATGAATGGAAAATGGGAAGCCAGACCACATAAGGACTCAATAAACAGATTCAAGAGAAAGCTCAAAAAACTAACATATCGTTCGTGGTCAGTGTCTATGGACTACAGGATACTGAAACTAAATCAGGTGATAAGAGGATGGATAAACTATTTTAGGATAGGTAAGATGAAACAAAATATGACTAAAATAGACAAACATCTTCGTAATCGTATGAGGATAGTTATATGGAAACAATGGAAAACTAGTAAGAAAAGGATGTGGGGACTAAGGAAGCTAGGTGTACCAGAATGGATGGCGAGACAATCCGTAGGATTTACAGACCATTATCAGGCGGTAGCCAAAACAGCGGGGCTTCGCAAGATAACAAAAGAAATCCTCGCAAAGCGAGGACTCATTAGTTGTTTAGATTATTATTTGAATTGAACCGCGGAGTGCCGAACGGCACGCTCCGTGGTGTGAGAGGGAGGAAAATTCCTCCCTACTCGATTCCTGAAAAAGAATTGTGTTAGGGTCGGTTTCGTGATATAATATATGTAAGAGTAAGTATTTTTATATATATTAATTTTTAAAAAAATCCTAGATCCCAACTAGGTAGAAGGAGAGAAAATGAGAAATATAGACAAAATGATTAATGATTTTTACAAAGGAGTACATTATTCCATTAAAGTTAGAGGATTTTTGAGTATAGCCATTTCATTAAAAATGAGTTATCTTCAATATCTTACAATATTGCAGAAGCTCTTTTAAATAATACTAATTATGAAATTTATAGGACTATTTATAAAGAGATGGAAGATTATTTAGAATCAAATAATCCCTACCGAAAGTATGGTAATTTCTGAATTTGTAGAAATTGTAGTAAAGCAGTGGATATCAGTTATGACAGAAAAGTTGTATGATAGTTGTTCTTTTTATATTTGAGGAAACTATTTATCCATCTGATGAAGATATTGATAAAAGCTGTTTTTAGATTATTTATTGAAAAATAAAAAGATAGTAAGATTGAGCTTGTTAATAAAGAAGAAATGTTATCGGATATAGAATCCAAAATAATAAATGATTATTATTGGAGTGGAGATGATACTTGTAATAATAATGATTATTATTTAACAGCAATAAATTATACTGACTTAATTGATGCTATTTATGGCTTGGGTTTAGAATATGATATTTCTGATTGTTTAGATTCGTTTGTCAATGATTTATATGCAATGCATAAACTTTATAAAATTAACAGTCTTGGATCAACAGAAGTATTCCTTAATATTTTCCCTAAGCAGGATGGTAATGATGAAGGTGATAAATTGGGCGGATTTCTTGATTATACAGGACTTCATGTAGGTTCCGACATTATAGATTCTTATTATTCATATTACATTCATCATTCAAAACCAGCTACTCCTAAGTGTTTAGAATGGTTATTTGAAACACAGGGTTATAAGGTTGAAGATTTATATAATAAGGAAAAAAATTGAATCTTCACCATTTCTAAATAGCGTTATTCAAGAGCTTTTTATGTGAAGAAAATAGTCTTCAATTTTTTTAACTTTCGCCATAAAAAAACAACTATTGAAGATTTATATTTATTTATAAATAAAAAAAGAGTTTACAATGCTTAAAGAGACAACTTGCGGATTCGCAAATATCGTTCATGGTTCAATTGGTGGACTTGATATTAAATTAGAAAAGGATATAAAAATTAAGCTTTGATATTCAAAAAAAGAAATATTCCAAGTGGAAGGTGCTAATGAAGATTCTTCTTACGGATATGGGTATATGCTTTCTGATATATTTGGATTTGATAGCTGTATGTATACAAAAAAATAAATTATTAATCTTTAAAAAGGGACCCTTTTGGGTTTCTATTTTACAGAAAAAAATATATTTATTTTATTGACAAAAAGTTGTTCAATATTGTAATATATAATTAATAAAATATTATTTACAACATGAGCTATGCCATGTTGCTTTGTCTAGACATAAAAAAGAAAGGGCCAATAAAATCCCTTTCTTTTATTTTATTAATATATAATAACAGGCGTATTGTTTTCAAAATTATTAAAAACGTATCTAACTTTTGATAGAGGCATATTTACACAACCATGAGATCCAGCATATAAATATCTATTGCCACCAAAGCTTGATTGCCATGATGCATCATGAAGTCCAACACCAGTATATGTACATGGCATCCAGTATTTAACAGGAGAAGAATAATCTTCACCAACAAGTCTTCTATTTTTTTCTTTTGACCATATCTTATAAACCCCTCTAGGTGTTTGTCCGCCAGTATTCGGATTACCTGTAACTACAGGAGTAGACATAACCATTTCACCATTTTTATAAGCATAAAGCATTTGATCTCTTAGACTAACTTCTATATAGGTATCTCCGATATCATCAGCTCCATTTAGTGTTTTGTTTAAATAGGCAACCTCTGCTTTTTCCTTACCTTTTTTTATCATATCTTTTATTACTTCAACTGTTTTATTTATATCAGTCCTCATTCCATAATTACCATTTGGAACATTTACTGTTTCACCAGATGTGGTTATAAATTCACGGGATTTATTATATGTATCATACTTATAGGAAACTTCCGTTACATATTTTTTTAATCTCTTTGCTGTTACCTGAAATTTCACCGTTTTTCATCACTTTTTAATCCATTTTTTTAAGATATTTATAATTTATTTCATCTTGATGCTTTCCAACAATTAAATAAAGTTTTTTTACCTTTTTAGTTTATTAAAACTACGCTTTAAACTTGCGAACTCTTTTTGATTTAATTGTATATTTAGGTTTTTATATAAAGATTTTTAACATTAATCTCCTCAATATCATTATGAAATGCATTTAATATAGCTTTTTTTCAAGTTTATTTTTTTATCAACTCTATTGCCATAAACTTCTTTTTTTCTTCAATTAATTTACCCTTATCATCAAATTCAAGCGTAGCTGATTTTGAATCTCTTACTTTTGTATCATCAGCTAATTCTAAACCAGAATATAGGTTTTTTAAACTTATATTCATCATATGCAATATTGGTTTTTAAATTGTATTTTTTTATTTAAAAAAATGGATTTATTGGCCATAAATATGGATTTTTGCTTATTCTTTAAATTTAAAATACTACCCTCTATATAACTTTCTCCATAATCAAATTCAGAACTCGTAACTTCATCATATGTGTTATCTCCTTTTTATTTTTTTAATGTGTAATTTCTAGTTCTATTACTAATATTATTAGCAACATAGGTAGGAGTTTTTAAAAGAATATTTAGTTCCATTTATTACAGTACCATATGTAAATCTATCACTAAAGAAGAAAAACACCAGTAGCATATATTAATCCTATAGTTCCTAATATAAAAAAATTTTCTTTATTATCTTTGCTCGTTTTTTTATGTTTATTCATTTATATAACATCCTTTCATCTTATCTTTTTTTATAAAAAGCGTACCACAGAAATACAATTTTGTCAAGTATTTCTTGGAATTAATATTGACATTTAATAATTATTATGTTATAATAGTAAATAATAATAACGATTGGAGTGATATGTATGGCAAGACCAAAGCTGGACAGACCAAGAAAAGTTCACGCTGGTTTCAATATTTTACAAGAAGATAAAGAAAAAGCAGAAATGTTAGCAAATAAAAATTATATGACATTTAGCTCTTTTTGTAAATAGGGCTGTAATAGAAAAAGATAGAAAGAGAGATGGATAAAAAAATGACACTTAGTTATACTTTTTATAAATACAATAAATGCTATTGGCATAAAATCACTATGGTTTTTAATTCCAATAGGTGCAATACCAATAACAATAAATTACAACAGGGTTCGTGCAGGACTTAATGAATACAGTCTACTTGGTGCAATGCATACAATAGTAGCTATAATAATAGGTTTAATAATTATTATTCAAGCTCCTATATATGCTATAAATCTTAAAGTTTATAGTGAAGCTAGAAGGCATATAGATTATCAGATGGATGATGTATCAAAATATACAATAAGCCCACATCAGATGGTTGGATACATAGAACCTGATTTTTGATAAAAAAATGAAAACAAGTACTCTTTTTATGATAACAAAAATAATATTGCATCAATATCAAGTCCTAGTGAAATGGAAATGATAGAAAAAGTTAATAATGAAGTTTTTGATCATATTAAAAGAATCAAATTATCATTTTTTAAATCAAAAAAAGAAAAAAAGTTCTATTTTAGGAATAATTAAAATTCCATACACTATAAATGAGGTTATGAATGTAAAGTTTTCAGAAAATAAAAAAATAAAAAAATCCAAGGTTAACATATGAGGTTAAAAAGGAAGTTTACATGGTTAATAGGCTATTAATCTTGTAATATAGACATTTTTATGTTATAATTTTTTTATAGATAAATAGATAATCAAAAATAAGTTAAGCCTTCTCAGGCTGGAATAGGAGTGTAATGTGAAGAAAATAAATTTTAATTTAAATTCAAAAATTTCTAAATAACTTAAGAGAAAAAAACAGAAAATGAAGCAAAAAACAAGGGTTAATAGCGGAGATAATGTTGGAGAAAATTTAAAAAAAGATGCCTAAATTAGCAATTTTACTAGCTTCAAGTGTATTTATTTTTTTGCTATTATCATGTTTGTTATTTCAATAAAAATTTTTTTATAGAAAAGATAAGGATGTGATTATTTTTGAGATTTAAAAAAATATTTTTTTCTATTATTTATTCCAATTTTATTTTTTTGTCAGGTTGCAACAAACAAAGTTACAATATTAAAATAAATGAAGATGGCTCAAGTTCATTAGCTTTAAGCGTTACTGTTGATAAAGATTCTTATGATTCTCTTAGGCAATATATTAAGGATGAAGATATCAACGATATTAATGCATTGTTTAAAAAAAGACTCAGAGAGATTTAAGAAAGCTGGATTTAATATTGAAACTATAAATGATAGTATTGATATCGGATTTAAGGCTAGTCGTGAATTTTTTTGTCTCCAAGTGATTTTTAATATGAGCATAGAAAAAAATTTAAAAAAAGAAAAAAATTAATAGACTCTGATTTAATGATTAAAGCAGATAAGAACTTTTTATCAAAAAAACATATGTTTTTAAAAAGGGAAAATAAGATACACAAAAAGATCCTGATTTTGAAAAAAAGTGTTAAAAAAAGCGAAGGCTGAAAAAAATTAGATTCAAGAATTGATTTTTTTCAAAAATGAAAGCAGAAGCTATAGTTTCAATTCCTGGTAATATAAAATATAAAAATTCAGATAATTTCACAGCTAATTATGATAGTAGTGGTGAGAATATCTATATTAAATCAAGTATCTTTAATAATAAATTAAAAATATACAGGTGTAGGAATAGGATTTTTAATTATATTAGTAGCTTTTTATGAAAATGGCTTGCTTATTTCTTAAATAAGGATAAGAAAAGAAATGAGGCAAAAAAACAAAAAAATAGCAAAAAGAAATGAAGAAAAAAATCTAAAGATAAAATGAAGAAAAAAAGAATAAAAAGGTAGGTGATATTTTTTTGGATAATTTTTTTATATTGCACAAATTGCGGTAAAAAAAGTGCCTCATGAAGCAGTATTTTGTATTCATTGCGGTAGTAAAATAGAAAAACCAATAAATGAAGCTCCTGCTAATTCCATGCCTGAAAACACTACTTCTAGTACTGTTGATGAAAAACAAGAAGATCATAAGAAAAAAAGTGCATCTTCGATATTATTAAGAAAAACATACTCAAAATAGGGTTATTAAAAAAATCAAAGTATTAATGAAAGAAAAGTTAATCCAGATATAGTAACTGTGAAAACAAAACCAGATGAAGAAGATAATGTTTTGATTCCACCAATATTAACGGGTAAAGAAGAAGATGATGAAGTCTATGAAGTAAAAAGACGTGAATTAGTAACAACAAAATCATCAAAAATGAAAATAGAAATGGGTGCCGACCCAGATGAGTATGATTTTTATTATGAAAATGTAGATCCAATTGATAAAGGTAATGAATACAATCCTTTTGAAAAAAATAAAAAAAACAATAATGTTAGCAATTTTATCTTTATTGATATTTTTTTAGTGTAGGAATAGGCGTTATATTATATGTTTTAAAAAGATTTTTTTAGTTTTTTATAAATGGATATTGACAGATACCCGCTTATATGTTATAATATAATATGTAAACAAGTAAAATAATAAGTTTTATAAATAAGAAAGGAATGATAAAAAATGAATAAAAAGATTATAGGAATACTAGGTGGATTAATGGGGGCAACATCCGTAATGCCATCTGGTGCAATGGAAACAAGTCAGGTAACAAAGTTGGCTGGAAAGACAAGGGTTGAAACAGCCACAGAAACAGCTAAGTTAGTCAATTCAAAGACTCTTATATTGGCTAATGGATATTCTTTTGCTGATAGCCTATCTGCACAGAATGTTGCAAATAAGACTGGCGGTAAGGTACAGCTTGTAAGTAAGAATACTGATATTTATTCTTTATATAAGGATAAGGGTATTGAAAAGATTTATGTAGTTGGTGGTATGGTTGACAAGGCTGTTATAGATTCAGCAAGAAAGATTACATCTAATATTACTATATTTGATGGGGCTGATAGATATGCAACAAATGAAAAGACATTAAAGGGGTTTGGTTTTGATAAAGTTGGCGTAGCTGATGGTAGAAATTTCCCAGATGCTTTATCTGCATCACCACTGTTAAAGAAGAAGGGTCTAGGATTAAAGTTAGTTAATGGATCAAAGTCTTATATATCAAATCAGAAGGTTGAATATACTTTCGGTGAAAAGGATTCAGTTAAGCAGGATGGTGGAAAGAGAATATCAGGATCAGATAGGTATTCAACTGGAAATAAGATTAATGAAGAAATAGGTAAGGTTGATACTATAGCTTTTGTTAATGGACAGAATTTCCCAGATGCTCTATCGGCAGTTAATGTAACAACAGCAACAGGTGCTAGTGTTGTTTTAATGGGTAGAAATGGTAATAATGGTGCTAAAGATTATGTTAAGGGTGCTAAGAAGGGATATATAGTTGGAGACGAAGTTTCTCAGGCTAGTGTTAATTCTTTAATTGGAAATAATACACCAAAACCCAAACCCAAACCCAAAACCCAAACCCAAACCCAAACCCAAACCCAAACCCAAACCCAAACCCAAACCCAAACCCAAACCCTAAACCCAAACCCAAACCCAAAACCCAAGACCAAATCAGGTTAAGGTAAGCATATATAATGCTGTTACAAATGAAGAAGTTTCTTCTGTTATGGTAGACAAGAGTTCAGAATATGAAAAGGCGAAAATTCCAAATGGATATAAGTTACTACCAAATCAAAAGATAAACAAGGATGGCTATGTATTTAGATTATATGTAGCACCAGAATCTTATACGGTAGTTGACTCAATGGAAGCATTAGACTCTTTATCAGCTAAGGCTGTTATAAATAATATGGAAGAGAAGAAGAATATTCTTTTTACAGTTAAGTTAGAAGATGCATCAAAGCTTAATCTTTCACAGGATAATTACTCTGGTGTAAAGCCAGAAAAAACAAATGCTTTCTTATGGCCTATGGGATTTAGCACAGAGTTGTCTCCAAAGGGTGAATACATTGAAGATAATGGTATTTTTATAAAGTCTGGTGATATCAACTATAAGATCACACAGGCATATTGGACTGGTGAAAAGTTTGATAGAGAAAAGCATAAGAAGTATATAAATAAGGGCATAGAGGTATTAAAGTCAATAGGTGTTTATGAAAATAATACAATGAGTGACATGGAAAAGGCAAAAAAGATTAGTAAATGGATATGGGATAATGCTGTGTATTCTCCTGTTACAGATGCTAGCAACAATAATCAGGAAATTGCAAGAAAAAATAGAAGTCCATATTCTATTTTAGAATTCGGAGAAGGTGTATGCGAAGGTTATTCTTTCACAACTTCAATTTTATTTAATATTGCTGGAATAAAGGTTAATACAATGGAAACATCTATGCATAAGTGGAATAATTTCTATGCAGATGGAAATTGGCATAAACTAGATAATACAGAGCCTGTTCAACAGCACTTATTGTTAACATGGGATAGGGCATATGAAGGAATATCTCATGACTCAACTTCAAAGGGTTATAGTAATAAGATAATGGAAGATGTGTATGATTTTTATGAGTGCAAATGGATATACTCATATTAAGTAATTAATAAACAATATTAACTAACAACTTATTTATAGGTTGTTAGTTTTTTATTTTAATTTTTATAAAAATACTTTGACAAAATCATATTTTAATGTTATGATATTTCTAAAGTCACAAGGTTTTACCTTGTGTCTCTGCACTAAAAATATATTGAAAAGGAAAAACTTTTTAATTTAGCCAATTAAAAAGAGTAGATTAAAAAAAATATGAAAAAAAGAAAAATTCAAAGCTCAATACTTGCTTTTAGGTATGGTAGCTCCTGCAATAGCACCAGCCATTACAGCGACAGCAAGTGCGGCAGAATTAGGTGAAATTCCTTACAAGAAAGTTGATGCAAAGGGATTTAAAACACAAGAAGAAGGTAAAAATAAAAAGTCCTTCTTAACAATTCATAGAGCTGGTATAAAAGAAAAAGATATAGCTCATAGAATTGAAGTTTTAAATGTTGATGATACTTCCAGTGGTTCACCAGAAATTCATAAGGGAATACCTCAGCTACTTAATACTAACTATCCAGAAGATAGAGAAGCAGCTGCTAATTCACAAAGTACAGGTGGATTTACTACAATTGGTCCAATGAGTGACTATGCGTTGAAACAAAAATTTGGAGTAAGTAAGCTTGTTACACCAGAATTGTATCATCATAATGCCTTTATGGTAGCTAAACAGTTTATAGGAGATACTGTATATCCAAAGTTTAGGGGTGGTAGAAGAGGTTCCAATGTTTTAATACCAGAAGCTGTATATTCTAAAAACCCTAATGCTAAGATAAGAATAACTTATCCAGGTGGTGCAACAATTAAAAAGTTTGTAAAAGATGATTCTAAGTCAAAAGGTGGACCAGGATATCACTTTATTGATGAAAAAGTTGATATTGTATTAACTTTAAGCGAATTTGTTTATAAGAAAGATCCTGTAACAGATTATGATGGATTATTCTTCTCTATTTCTAATGACCCACTTTCAGGTGTTAGACCAAAAAATAGTGAGGCACATTCAGCAGAATATGAATTTATAGACAAGCAGGGAAATAAAGTAGATCCAACAAAGGTTGCAGGAATGACACCACAAGATGAAGAACAGCATCCAGAGTTAACTGGTGGAGAATTGTTTATGACATTTGGTTCATTAAACTATTATGTTTCAGATGGTGAAAGTGTTGGTTTAATATCACCAAATAATAAGGCTACAGCTTATCTATCAAATGATACAAATGTTGAGATGAAGAGTTTGCACTCAGCAACTCAGGACTCAAACTTTGATCAGAGTAAAACAGTTCAAACAAAGTGGAACTCAATGTATGAGGGAATGAAAGTATTTGGTTCAACAAGTAATGATTTCGTAGACAATCTTATGAGTTCTAATTATGAAAGAAATGCTGTAACATTTGCTTTAGGAAAAGCTGAAAGTTATAAGTTTAGATTATTGTCTAATACTTATCTTCCAATAGGCACAAGTTACACAACTATATGGGGTAATCAGGCAACTGCTGATGGTTTAAATGTGAATGGATGGCAATTCCCATTGTCTTCTCCTTCGTTTGATTTGCCAACAGGAAATAGACCATATTTTGCTCCAGTAAAGACAGTAACAGATAATGATGAAATTGATACATGGGAAAACTGGATGGATACAGCTAAGGGTGAAAAAGAGATGGAATACACTATATCTCAAAAGGTTCACTCAATACCAGGTGAATTACCAAAATATTATTCATCATTTGTAATGGAAGATAGGTTGCCAGATGAAGTTGATTATGTTGATGCTAAAATCATGTTAAATGGTAAAGTATTTAACACTCCATCATTAACATATGATGAAGGTTCAAGAACAGTAAGATGGGCACCAAATAAAACAGAACTTGGACATACAAGAATGGAAATGATTGAAAATCAAAATGGTAAGAGTGTTCAAAGAGAAGTGTCAGTTGACGGTACTATGCCAATGAAGGGTGAAACTTATGTTATGAAGATTAAGGTTAAACTTAATAGTAAAGCTACTAAATCTTTTGATAATAAGTCAACAACTATTATAAATGGTGATGACCCATTGGTATCAAAAAAGGTTACAACACATCCAAATAAGCCAAGTGATATAGATGTTGAAAAGCAAGTTATCACACCAGCGGGAACAAATAAAACAGAAACAAGTAAAGGAGACGATACAAGAGATACAATACTTGGTGAAGAAAACGAATATAGACTATACGTTAAATTACCAAGTGATGTAAAGAATTTCAAGACACTTGAAATTGAAGATACATTATCAGATCAGTTAGATTTGGTTAAGGGTTCTGTAAAAGCTTATAGAACAGTTGGAAAAACTTTAAATCCAGACACTTCTAGTGATTATACAGCTAATATCACAACTAATGTTGATGGTAAGAAATTGACAATAGCAGCTAATGATAAGACTGTTCTTGGAGAAGCTGGTAATAACAATGGTTTGAAATATGATTATTTAACTATAACTTTTAAAGCTAAGTTAAATGATACTACTGTACCAGATGCTAAGGTTCCAAATTCAGCTTCTGTAAAATACCTATCTTTAACAGGAGATAAGGGTGATAAGAAGTCTAATACAGTATTTGTATATAGCGAAAGAGCAGGAGATCTAAATATCAGAAAAGATGTTGAGGGTCAAGAGTTGTATTTTGCTGAAAAGGCTGGTAAGAAGTTTAACTATAATCTAAACGTATCATTACCAAATAATGCTCATAAGTATGAAAAAATAGTTGTATCAGATGAAATAGATCCAAGACTTGTTCTTGATCTAGACGAACATGGACAGCCAAAGGTTTCAGCTAAGTTATCAGGTGATGTAGAATTTAAGGATTATGCAGTTAGTTACAATAAAGAAACTAAGAAGTTTGAATTTGTAATAAATAACTTTAAGGCTTTTAGAAAACAAGAAACAATTAACAATTACAATGCCTGCATGGGTAAATGATTCTGTTAAGACTGATGAACGTATTCCAAATAAGGCAAAGGTAATATATAAGTCACCAAATGCTATAGAAAAAGATAGGCAGTCAAATGAGGTTAAGGTATATATTAATCCATCTGATGAACCTACTGTATCTAAGTTAGTTGAAGGTAAACTTCTAGATGAAGATATAATTGGAAATGAATATACATATACTATAGATAGTGCTTTACCATCTAATATTGAAACTTATGAACAGTTTGAAATAATAGATACACTAGATGAAAGAATTGATTATATCAATAATTCAGCTAAGGTAATGGTAGACGGTAAGGAAGATTCAACATTTAAGGTTAATTATGATGAGAAAACAAGAACATTAAAAAGTTACAGCTGGTAACTTTGAAGCCTTAAAGGGTAAGAAGCTTGTTAATATCGCATTTAAGTCTAAGATGAATAAAAAGGCTAAGAATATGGAAGCAATTCCAAATGTAGCTGATGTTGAGTTTAAGAACAAAACAATGGAAAATTCTAAGAAGAAGAGAGTTCCAGAACCAGCTATAGTTAAGCCTAAGAAAAATGATGAAAAGATTACAATAAAGAAATTTATAAATGATGAAAAAGACAGAGCTTGATACTAAGCTTGAAGATTCATTTATATACTTTAAGAGTAAAACTTCCATCTGATATAGATTTGTATAAGCAGTTTGCTATAACTGATAAATTAGATTCAAGAATTGATTATGTTGGATTAAAGGATGTCTTAATAGATGGTGTTAAGGTGACTGATAATTCTAAGGATTTAGTTGCTGATAAAAATAATCCAGTTGCTTATGATAAGGAAACAAGAGTTGTAAAATTTGAAGTTCCAAAGGATAAGATCAAGAATCTAAAGGATGCAAAGGTTATAGATCTTGTGTTTAATGCAAAAGCAAATGTAGCTGATGTTGAAATTCCTAATGTTGGTAATGTAAGTGCAATTACTGTAGGTGGTACACCAGAAGAAATTGCTTCAAATAAGGTAATTGTCAACATTAAAAAGGATGATGGTCCTCAAAGAAACTTTGCACCAACAAAGAAGGTAAATGGAAAAGAAAAGATAACAGCTAAAAAGGGTGAAAGCTTTACTTATAGGTTATCTACTCCATTACCAAATGAAATAAAGGAATACAAGACATTTAAGATAACAGATACTTTAGATCCAAGGCTTGAACTTGCATCTGATGCTAAGGATTTTGTTTTAAGAACTGATGAAAAAGAATTAGCAAAATCTGATTATACTGTAACTGTTGAAGGCAAGAAGATAACTGTAGACTTTAAGAAATTAGACTCTCTAGGTAAAGAAGTTTATGTTGAATTTAAGGCTAAGTTACTTTCTGACCTAAAGGATAAGGAACAGGTTCCAAATAAGTTTGAAGTATTATATACTGAGCCAAAGGATACAAAAGAAAAGACATTAAATTCTAATGAAGTTTTTGTTGAGGCTCCAAATACTACTACAGCTAAACCTGTTGATAATAAGCAGGGTGACTTAAATGGTACTCAAAAGAATCCAGTTAATAACGGTAACAACGGTCCTGTTAAGGGAGAACAAGTTAAGACTGGTGACTCTAACAAGAAAACTGTATTTGCAGCGGTAATAGTTGTTATAGGTGCTATTGTTGGATGTGCTTATTACTTTATTAATAAAAAGAAAAAAATAAATAATCTATTTTGGAGACTAACCTTTGGTTAGTCTCTTTTTTTATAAAAAAAGAAGCTAATTGTTTTTAGCTCCTTTTTGAATTAAATTAATCTTCTAATTTTGGAATCCAATTTTTCTTCACTTTTAATTCTTTTTTCTATTGGAATAGAATCATAATAAAATGAATTTTTCTGCTATAGCCATATCTATTAACCAGAAATCATCTCCATTTAGTATGACATCTATAGACCACTGACCTTTTAGATTTAAATCGGGTAATATCTTTTTAATTTCTTCTACAACCTTTTCTTTTATTATCTTCATACCTTTTACAAAGTCTTTCTTTATTTAATAAGAATGTTACAGAATCATGTTTATCATCAATTCCGTCACCCCTGTTTTCAGAAAATCTTTTTTCCATAACTTCAGGCTTCCAGTAATTTTTCTATAGATAAAACTTCTTTTGAATCACAATCTACAAAAACCCTAAATTCAGTATGTAGTGGTAGTCCATGATATATAGTAGGATTATTTTTCTTTATCTTCTATCCACTCTCTAACGACCCATTCATTTGTTGTAGAAACGCCATAGATTGATTTTACCATTTAATGGTGATGCCATTAATAAGGCTTGATAATGGATAAATAATAAATATTCACCAAGTTCATAGTACTTCATTTCCTTTTTGTAACTTTAGCATTTCTAAAGTCAAATTTAGATGAGTATGTTCCTGTTTTTATAAAATAGTCATTTTCATCATTAAGATTAAAAACTTTATAGATATACCTATTTATGATTTCTTTAGTCGTTCTAGTTAAATCCATATATTCTAATCTCGTAAGTTGTAAAACTGGCATAGGAACTTTTTAATATTTTTTTGTAGATGGAATTTTGAAAAATCCTTATTTTTATTAGCCTCTACTAATGCTGGTAACCAATTGCCTATCGAATTTCTATTCATAGATAGTATTTGATAAGTAATAGGATCAAGGTCCAATATATCAAGCCCCTGTCTAAACATATGATAATATTTAATATCATTGTTTTCTAAATATTTTTTTAAGCATAAAGACTATTTGTTCTGATGAACCTTTACCTATATCCATTTTTTTACCATACTACCAGTAAGTTCTGGCCTTAGGTGTTCTGGAAGAGCCATAATTTCTTCTTTAGTAATAAGATTATTAGGTGCTGGTAAATATTCAGTAATATATTCAAGGTTATTTTTCTCTTTTATATTCGTATACTTTTTGATATATCAAGAAGTTCTTTTACAACCTTTTCAACCATATCATCATAATACTCATTAATATTATTGGCTCTTGATTCAATAAAAGCTTGCTCGGAATTTTTTTAAAAAAAGTTATCATCATCAGAATTTAAACTTGCAATTCGATAAGCTTTTTTCAAATTCTTCTAAATATTCAGGGTTAACCTTTAGAAAATCAGCTATCTCCTTATTAGATAATATTTTTGTTTTTAGGTTTTTGTAATCTCTTTTATGAAATTTAATATGTTTCTCTCCTTCTACCTAACTTTTTTGGGAAATTAGATTTTTAAAATAATAATTTTACATAAAACACTTATTCTTAATTATATTATACCATATATTAAATATGATTAATAGATATATAATAAAGTTTGTATTTTTTTATAAAACAAATAAAAAAACATCTATCTTTTTGATCATAAATATGATATAATATATCTATACTGATAAGTATTTTATATAAATTATATTTTTTTAAAAATCTACAATTCCCATATTGTAGTAGAAGGAGAAAAAAATGAATATTAAAAAAGAAAGTAATAACTTTAGGTTTATCAGCTTTATTTGTACTAGGTGGCTTTTTTTAATAGGAGTGAAGGCTAACGAAAGCAATATCGTTAAGGGTGAAACATCAATACAGAAGTCAATTGAAGCTTCTAGAAATGTAAACTCTAATATGGTAGTCTTTGCATCTGCTGATTCATTTGCAGATTCTTTATCAGCAATTAACTTGACTAATAAGTTTGGTGCAAAGTTAATTATTGTTGATAAATCTGGTTTTTAATTCACAACTTGAATCTTATTGTAAAAACCTCTAATATAACAACTGCTTATATTGTAGGTGGTAAAGAAACTTTTTCTAAATCTTATGAAGATATTATTAAAAGATATTGTTCAAATACTATAAGACTTTCAGGTAAAAATAGATATGAAACCAACAAAAATCTTTAAAAAGAATCAAACTATGATGAATACGCACTTGCAGATGGAAGAAATTATCCTGATGCTTTTAGGGTTCTAGTGCCTTTTTAAAAATCTAAAGGTTTAGGACTACTTTTAGTAAATGGTTCTAAGGATTATAGAAATGACATTAAGGGTTATGACATTAAATATATATTTGGTGGATTTAACTCTGTAAGGCATTTTTCTACTTTTTGCTAAAAAGAATTGGTGGTTATGATAGATATGATACAAATTATTATATTAATGATGAAACTGGATTAAGTAATAATCTTATTTTTAGCAAGTGGTAAGGATTTTTAAGGATGCTTTGATAGCTAATAATTTTGTCAATCAAACATCAAAAAGCAAACCTTGTTTTAGTTGGATCTGATTATGTTTTTTTATGAAAAAAAGGATCTTTTAGTAACATATATGCCATGAATGAAAAAGTTTATAACATAGCAATAAATGATCTTAAAAAAACAAGAAAGAAATTAGTGTAGACAAATTTAGTCCAAATGAAGATCTTGTCAAATACGATTCAATAGGTCAAAAGTCTACTTCATATGAAACTCAGGGGTGGTTATTTGTAGGAAATTCCCAGTTTAGGATAGGTAAAAATTTTTGGCAAAGAGGGTGATTATTCTCTTGGTGATGCACAGCATTATATAAACGATAATAATATCTATTCGAAATGGAACCCTCTTGATAATAATGATGGTAAGGGTTGTTATATAATTGGTCATGGTTATATGATTGGTCAGGATCTTGATCGTGATTTTAAGATTGGAGATAGCTTTTCTATTTTAGATACTAATGGTAATTTATCTAAGTATGTGATAAAAAGGGCTAATTTAATAGATGATACCCTATTTAAAGCTACAGGTGGCTCTGATGTTTACTCTGACCCATCTATTAATGAAAGACTTGGTAATAATTTACTTGAGACTAGAGAGTCTGTAATACTTAGTTTTTGTGTTGGAGATAAAGTTGGATATTATTATGCCGAAAAGATAAAGTAAAGAATTAAAGACAATGGTTAAACCATTGTCTTTTTTTATTTCTTGTTTTATATCCTGAAAAAGAATTGAGGTTTGTTTGGTTTCGTGGTATAATATTGGTATACGATAAGTATTTATATAGATTATATTTTTTTAAAAATCTACGTCACCCAATCGTAGTAGAAAAGGAGAGAATTTATGAAAAAGAAGAAAAATATTAGTTGTAGGTAGAACAGGTTCAGGAAAGTCTACTTTTGCTGATATGTTAAAGAAAAAAATGGTTTTAAAATCAATAGAATCATATTCTACAAGAAAGCCTCGTTTTGAAGGTGAAAAAGGGCATATTTTTATTAATAAAGATGACCTTGAGAAATATAAAGTTAATGTTATAGCATGGACTATGATTAATGGTAATGAATATTTTGCTACACTATCTCAGCTTGAAGAAAATGACATTTATATAATTGATCCTATAGGTACTTATGATCTTATAAGTAGAGAACTTGGATATGATTATATTCTTGTTTATGTATATTCTAGTGATGAAGATAGACTAGAAGCTACAAATAACCGCTCATTAGAAGATAAATTAGTATCATTAAATAGAAATAAGGATGAAGAAGATCAATTTTTCTATTTTTGAACAGTTTGTATTTTCATGGTAAGAGGATAAATGAAAATATACCTTATGATTTATTAGAAAAATCAGATAAAGTCTATAAAAATTAATAGAAAATAAATATTCAGAAAATGGATATAAAGATCTTGAAAAAGAAGCTAAAAAAATCTTGCTAATTTCTTTTTTTAAATAAGGGCTTATAAAGCTCTTATTTTTTATTATAAACACCGAAAAGGCTAACTAAATCCCACTCTAGTTAGCCACTTATTTTTAAGTATTTAATAAAATTCATTTTTCTCCCAATAGTGTAGGTTTGGCAAGAGATTTCCATAACCTTACACATTATAAAACTCGACTTTATGTTAAGCTTAACATAACTCTATTTAAAGTATTTTTATATATTTTTATTTGTTGCAACTTTTTAATTAAGGTTTTTGTAAAAGCTCTTACCTCAACCGTTACTGAAAACTTATAAAAAGCCATAAACTTTTATGTTTCATTCCTACTTCCCCGAGTATGCTTTCATACTGAATAAATCCAGATACTACTTACAAGTTCATGTACTCTCCATAGGCGTAAATTCCCGATTAACGTTCGGTACATATCTGTAATAACTTGAATATGTTATGCTACAGATTGTTGCTTTTAAAACATTTTCTCCATATGCTTTTTAAGTTTAAACTTGCTTGGAAATCTCTATCTATAGTGTTTCCACATTCACATTTATAGATTCTATCTGATAGTTTTTAAACCTTTCTTAATATTTCCACAACAACTACATAATTTAGAGCTTGGGAAAAACCTATCAGCTATAATTACTGTAATGTTATTTAATTCAGATTTATATTCAATCTGTCTTCTAAATTCATAAAGCCCTTGTTGCTGTATTGCTTTTAGATAAATGTTTATTTTTCATCATGCCACTTACATTCAAATCTTCCAAACAAATAAAACTTGGTTTTCGCTTTACAATTTCAGACGTTGTTTGATGTAAGTGATTCCTACGAATATTCGTTAATCGCTTTTACTATTTTCAAAAAGTTCTTTTTCTTTTTATAATGTTACTTGTTTTACAGTAACTCACTCTCTCTTATTTTTCTCATATCCTCTTGATATGGAGCGTTGTAACCTACGCTTTCTCTTTCTAACTTCTTTACTCTCTGCGTTTTTATTTATGTTCTTATAATAGTTCCTATCAGAACAAACTGCTAAATCTTTAATACCTAAATCAATTCCTATACCTTCGTTTGACGGTATGCTAACATTATTATCCACCTCAATTCCAACCGACATATACCAATATAGTCCGTCATAAGTAAAACGTGGATTTGTGTATTTACAATCGGTTGGTATTCTTCCCTTTTCACAAAGTCTAATCCAGTTTAATTTTTGCTTATTCTGTTTTCTGCTCATTGAAAACCTCTCAACTTTCACATGAGTATCTGTAAACTGAATTTTAACGTTATCTTGATAAAAAGATGGAGTAGAGTGTTTTTTACTCTTAAACTTAGGATATCCACATTGTCCCTTAAAAAATCTCTTATAGGAATTACAAGCATCTTTAATTGCTTGTTTTGTTACATCATTACTCACCTCATTTAACCAGTGGTATTCTTTTAACTTCTTTAACTGTGTAAATTCTTTTCGTAATTCATTATCCGATAAGAATTTATTTCCTTGTTTATAATTCTCCTGTTGTTTTGTGATAGCCCAATTATAAGCAAATCTTGCACACCCAGCATATTGGAATAGTTTAGTAAGTTGTTTATTATTTGGTTTTAATCTTACTTTTATTGATTTTTATCATTCTTCCAATTTTCTCCTTTAACAATTACAACACCTTATAATATAATTATATCACATTTAGTGTATTTTGTCAATAGTTATTTAAAAAAATATAGTTATTTTTAGTAGAGTGATTTACACTCTTTTTATCTTAATAATAAGAATAGTTTAAATGATAATTTTCATAAATTTGATCTATTGGATTTTTTTAGATTTTTATAAACATTGAAACAATTTCCGTTCTATTAATTTGTAACCTTGGTTTATTACCAGATCTATCCTTTTTCCCCAATTATCAAGGTTCGACCTATAGCTAGATACAATACCATAAGCCTTAGCTATAGCAGCCCTTCTTAAATAAGATGGAAACTTGTAGAAACGAAGGTCAAACTCTTTATACTTAGGACTAGGATTCAATTTAGTTTTATGAATTAAACCCTCTATAAAATGATATTTATATTTTATAGATTTAATCTCTACTAAATTAATCCACTCCTTATCAACAATTTGAATTATCAAACTCAAAGCATCACGATAAAGCTTAACTGTATCATTAAGCATAGTCTTTTGATTTACAATTTTAACCTTATAACTAGTCGTAACCTTCATCTTGACAATTCTCCTTTTTATAGTATAAATATATTATATCGCAAAAATAACAATTTGTCAATATAGCGTATTTGATTTAATAGTGTTTATTTCAGGCATGGATTATATCCATATTATGTTTAGTAAATACAATTAGTAATAAAGGTGCAACTACATTAATTAGGATAAATAAAAAGCCACCTTTACTTCACATAAATAGTTTAATAACTACTATAAATGGGAAATAGGGTGGTTTGATTTATTTATGTATATTTAATAATAAAACTTATAGCTTCACATATTGACAAATCGTTATATTTGTGTTATGATTATAGTAAATAAATTTTCACATAATAAAAAGAAAAGGAATTTTTAAAATGGCAAATTGGAAATTAAAAACTTAAACATACTAAAGTTGGCTTGCTTTTGGTTACTCAGATGAAATACTAGGAAAGAAAAATACTTTTGGAGAAGATGACTTTTTAGATTTAGTTAAAAATTCAGTTAAAAAGAATGATAAATCAAAAACTCCTTAGAGTTGGATATGCAAAAATTTAAATGAAAAATTATAATAAAATACTTAATATGATTAATAATTATTCAGAAGAAGATTTTTGATAAAGATGCAGAATATTTAGCAAGAGAACTAGAGAAACTAATAGGTTATAATTTTTAAAGATAGAAATATCATATTCACAAGAGTGGAAAGTGAAGATTTTTGTGGTTTGGTTATTTTATTTTTTAGCCTCTAAGGAAGATCTTATTAGAGACTTAAAAAGGATACCTTAGATGTTCACAAGGCTTTTAACTATAAAAGCAGACAGGTTCTATAGATTTAGCTTTAGTTTTTTTCAACAGAGTATGAAACTGGAATGTTTTAAATATATTTCTAAAGAAGCTGTTGAAACAGAACATGATCCAATAATTGTAGAAGAGTTTTTTTAGATGCCACAACTAGAGATGATTCAATTAAAATAGCAAACACTTTATGTAGAGTTGTTTATAGTTTTGCCGATCTTTATCTTGAACCAGAAAACAAAATAATGGTTCCAAAAGCTTTAGATTCAATGGGATCTGTTGTTGACATTGATCATATGGTTAATCATTTTATTAGTAATGAAAATAATGAAGCTAAATTTAGAGAAATTCTTGAAGATAGAGGTATAAAAAGATGGTTCTTTTATAGATGAAGATATAATTAAAAAGAAGATAAAGAAAACAAAAATTAAATTATTAAAAGCCAGAAATAAATAGTGATAAAATTTCAATTACAGTTCCTTATGATTCCCTATTTGATAGTGGATTTAAGGTTACAACAAAGAAAGATGATAAGTCTAATCTTAAATATGTTGAAATAAGCATAAAGGGTTTTACGGATATGAATATAGAATAATTAAACCGCCCCATTCTCCATCTATAGTAGATATTAGGCTACTTGGGTGGAGTAAGGGCGGTGTTTTTATTTACTGTTATTAATATTATTGGTTTAAGACAAAAAAATAAGAACCCTAAATAGGTTCCTATTTTTTTATAAAAGTTTCAGTTATGTTAGGTGATGATTATTTTTCTAGTGATTTTACTATAATTTCATCTAAATAGTTGTTATAATTTTTTTATAATTATTTAATATAAGCTCTTCTTTTTCTAGTAAAAATTTGAATATATCCAATTTATTTTGAGATAGGAATTTTTCAATTCATCATTTTTAACTTCTCTTTGAATCAACCTGATTTCATCCTACCTTTTTCATTTAAATTTGGATCCTCTTTTATTAGATTAATCTTTTCTAGTAGATTCAACCTTTTCTTTCTTTAAGGCTTCTTGGTTGGTTATTATATCTTTTATAATTTCTACTTTATCATCTCTATAAGGTTTACATTCTTGTTTTTTAACCCATTTTACACACAACATATCATCTCTTTTAAGTTCCACAAAAGGATATTTGCTCAATAATTCTCTTGGATCAAAACCTCTTTCTACTACTACAGCATAACCATTTGGTATTTTGTAAACCGCTGGTTTTAATTCAGTTAGAACCTCAAGTTCAGATACAAAGTTATTTAGTAAATTCTTATCTTCAGAGTCAAAATCAAACATCCATTTTTTCTCTGTCGCACATCTTGACTTAGATGCAAGTGAAGCTAATTTTGATTCCATTTTTACAAGTTCAACATTATTGTCGAATAATTCATGCATCAATTCACGTTTTACACTTTTCTCATCTCTAGGATTAACTGACAAATACATTCTAGACATTTCTCTGTTAAGACCTTTATTTACAAAATCCATAAAAGTTTCTTCCAATTCTTCTACCGTCTTATTTGAAAGAAAAGATTTCTTCCTTTGGGTGTAATTATAAAGATGCTTATTGTCTTTATTTCTTGATACAAAAAAGTACTACTCTTAATTTATTTTTCCATTTTTTTATTATCCTTTCTTTTTATTACTTATATTATACCATAAAAAAATGGTAATTTGTCAATATTCGTTTCTGTATATAAAACTTTGATAGTAAATAATAAATATAGTGTTTTTCAATATTGACAAAAATATATTTTTGTGATATAATATATACTATAATAATTAAAGGTGGTGAGATCTATGAAGTCTAATATCGCATATAAGTTTAGAATTTACCCTAACGAAAAACCAAGCTAGGTTAATAGAGAAAACTTTTGGATGTGTGAGATTAATATACAACTGTGATCTTCTTTATAGGTCTCATACCTATAAAAAAAGAGGGTAAGTCTAAAAAGTTTATTAGTTAGTGAGTATAAAAGAAGAATTTGATTTCTTAAAAAGAAGTTGATTCACTAGCTTTTAGCCAATGCTATATTAAAACCCTAGATAGGGCATTTAAGAACTTCTTTGAGAAAAGATCTAGGTACCCAAGGTTTAAGTCTAAGAAGAGGTCTAAACCGTCATATACGACCAATAATGTTACTAATAATATTAGGATTGAAGGTAGTTTAATTAGGCTACCTAAACTTGGTTTTATAAAAAAATTAATATTCATAGACCAATTAAATCTGGTAAGCTTAAAAAAATGTTACTGTATCAAGGGATAGTTTAGGTAATTATTATGCATCTATTAATATAGAATATGATCTAGTAAAAACCAGAACCTGTTAAACCTAAGAAGATATTAGGTCTTGATTATAAATCAGATGGTTTTGTATGCTGATAGTGAAGGTAATGTAGCTAATAATCCTAAGTGGTACAGGAAGTCTCAGGCTAAAATAAGAAGACTTCAAAAGAAGTCTATCTCGTAAGCAAAAAGTATTCTTTTAACTATAAGAAAAATCAAAAGAAACTTTCTTTATTACATAGAAAGATAGCTAATCAGAGGCTTGATTTTTCTACATAAAGAGTCTTTTAGACTTTCTAATGAATATGACATGATTGTAGTTGAGGATATTAATATGAAAAACATATCCAGATCTCTTAAGTTAGGTAAATCTACTTATGATAATGGGTTTGGTATGTTTAGGGATATGCTAAAATATAAACTTGATAAAAGAGGTAAGCACTTTATTAAGGTTGATAAATTTTATCCATCAACTCAAACATGTTCATCATGTGGTAATAGAAAACTTTCTGATAAAAAGTTGAAACTGAAGGATAGAGTTTATGTTTGTGATAAATGTGGTACTGAAAATAGATCGTGATTTTTAATGCTGCGATTAATATAAGAGATGAAGGTTATAGGCTGTATATGTCTATATAATAAACATGGTAGGGCTAGGGACAGTCCGAACCTAACGACTATGGAGACAATGTAAGACTAAAACAATTTTTAGCAAGAGTCGTTGAAGTAGTAAAGAAATTCTAGTTTATTATACAAACTAGAAGCTTAGTAATTTATTGCTGAGTAGTTCACGAATAAGAGCAACATCTTCCTTTGAATATTTGGTGATTTGTCAATAATCAACTATATAAAATTGCAATTAATTCTGTATTTTTTTCACATTTTTTATGATATAATAAATATAACAAAAAGTATTTTATAAAAAAACAAAAAAACCCAGATTTCCCAAGTCTGGCAATTTATTTTTAAAAAGGAGAGATGAAAAATGGATTTATCAAAAGTTTTTTTAACAAAAATGTAAGAGAAAATCAAACAAGAAAGAGAACTGTATTTGAGTTAACAGCTGGTGATTTTATGTATATGAAAGGTCCAGCAACTAAAAACACTTTTTAGCTAAAAATAGGAAAAAAATTTTTCCAGAGTGTTTTTGATTATTTTTTTATAGTTTTTTTCTTAATTGATGAAAAATTCTGATGTCTACGATAAGACAACAGAAGGTGTATTAAATGCAAAAGGCAGAACAAAGGGATAAATATTTCTAAATTTTTTGTGATCTTGAAGATGTTGATAATTACTTTAGAGTTAAACATCTTAGAGGAGTTCCATCTTCAATAAAAATTAGAGAGGATGAAGATTCAATTTGTTTTTGTTCACCATTTAGAAGATGGTAAAACTTCTCACACTTTAATAACAAAAGATATGCCAGCAAGACTTGACAGCCTATACAGTGCAAAACTATTATTTGAAGGCATAAATTCAATAAAGTTTTTCAGAAGATGGTTCGTTTAGTACATTTAGTTTTCTTTTTAAACACATGTTCTTATTGGTATAGAGGCTCTGAACAAACAAGAGTTATTAATAAAGATTTATTAACTGGAGTTTTGTTTTTACTTAATAAACAAAGAAGATATTCAGAAAATGGAATCTAAAAAGTGGAACAATGTTGGAAAAAAATAGTAAATTATTCAAACGAAATTAGTGAAAATCAAAAATTATGTTGTTTCAAATTCTTCTGGCAAAACAGCAAGAGTTTTTTTGAAACAAAGAAAAAAATATAAATGATGAAACATTTGAAGCTATGAATAAAAAGTTCATTAAATGGCTATTTCAGTTTCATTGAATTTGATAATGATCTTGATTTAACAAAAATTTCATATTTTTGAAAAAGAGGTTAACAATCTATCTTCTGAAATACTTGGTTTAATAAAAAAATAAAACAGAACTAAGATTCAGAAAACTTGGTAGACATAATGCCTCTGGTGTATTTTTTCCCAACTAAAAAAATGTATAGGCGTTGACATTAGATATTCAACAAGTTTTATACATGAACTTGGACACGCTCTTGATTATAGCAATGAAGGTAAAACTTATTCTCTTAATTTTTGAATTTAAAGAAATAAGAGAAAAAAATGAGATCTTTTATGAAAGAAAAAGTTGGTAATTTTAAATATTATTCTTCTGCTACTGAGATATTTGCAAGGGCATTTGAATTTTTATTTCCTTAAAACTTATAACAGTAATCATAGATTTTGATGTTATATCAAAGTCTAAAATGGACACAATCCCATTAAGTTTTGATGAAGCTGGACTTGAAGATGTTGTAATTACATATTTTGATAAGTTTTTTTCTCAATGGTAAAATTAAAAAAATTAAAAAAATGACACAAATACAGCTATCCAAAAATACAGAGAGGGTTGTTGCTGCTAAAAAGTTGGAAAATATAAAAATGCGTAGCTTTTAATACCAATTTTGTAGAAGATTCACCTGTAGTTGGAGTACAGTTATCAATGTTTGATTTGTTGTAATTAGAATTAAAGAACCTCGTTTGAGGTTCTTTTTATTTCCTGAAAAAGAATTGAGTTTAGGTTGGTATAATTAAACTTCTTTATTCTCCATCTATAGTAGTCATTAGACTACTTAGATGGAGTAAAGACGATCTTTTTATTGACATTATTAATTAAATATGCTATAATACATTTGTACTATAAAAAAAGGAGAATTGTCAAAATGAAGGTTACGACTAGCTATAAGGTTAAAATTGTAAATCAAAAGACTATGCTTAATGATACAGTTAAGCTTTATCGTGATGCTTTGAGTTTGATAATTCAAATTGTTGATAAGGAGTGGTCTGTTTTAGTAGAGATTAAATCCATAAAAACGTAAGTATAATTTTTATAGAGGGTTTAATTCATAAAAACCAAATTAAATCCTAATCCTAAGTATAAAGAGTTTGACCTTCGTTTTTATAAGTTTCCAACTTACCTAAGAAGGGCTGCTGTAGCTAATGCTTATGGTATTGTGTCTAGTTATAGGTCAAACCTTGATAATTGGGAAAAGAAAAAGTTAGGTAATAAACCAAGGTTACAAATTAAGCATATAGTATATCCATGTTTTTTATAACGAACAAATGTTTAAACTTGATGGTTATAAGGCAAGGATAAAGGTTTATCACAAAAGAGATTGGGTTTGGGTAAATATTAAGCTTAGAAAGAGTGATATTGACTATATTAACAAGCATAAGTTTAATATAAAAACCATCTGCTCCAATAGTAGAGAAAAGACATAATCGTTATTATCTAAGATTTAGTTTTGATGAACAAGTCGATCTTATCTCAGATGATTCAATTAACAAAGTCTTAGCTGTTGATCTTGGACTTGGTACTGATGCAACCTGTTCGGTTTTAGATATGAGAGGCACTATCCTAAATAGGAAGTTTATTAACTTTCCAAGAGAAAAAGACCTTTTATACAGAAACCTTAACAGGATTAAGGCTAAACAATCTTTAGGATCAAGAAAGCTAAATAGGATGTGGCAATTAGTTAAAAATGAGAATATGGATTTAACATCTAAGATAGCTAATGAGATAATAGGCTTTGCTATAGAAAATAAGGTTGATGTTATCGTATTTGAATACTTAGATTTTTACTGGTAAAAAAAGAGGATTAGTAAAAAACAAAGGGTCCATCATTGGAAACATAAAGCCTTAATTAATATAGTTTCTAACAAAGCTCATTTACTTAAAATGAGGGTTTCTACTGTTAATGCTAAAAATACATCAGCTTTAGCATTTGATGGTTCTGGTAAAGTAAAGCGTGGTTATGAAGGGTTATATTCAATAGCTAAGTTTACTACAGGTAAAATATATAATGTGGATTTATCGGCATCATACAATGTAGGTGCTAGATATATTATTAGGTATAAATTAAAAGCCTTGCCTGAAAAGGAGAGGTCTTTAGTAGAGGTAAAAGTTCCTTTACTTAAAGCAAGAACCCTTTGCACTTTGTCTACGCTAGTCGATATGGTTAATGTGCTAGATAGCCTAGTTGCTGCCTAGATTACAGGGCTAATATTATGTAGATAGACATTAATTCTTATGTGTTGGAATTAGTTGAAACACTAATCGCACATTAAGAGGCACCATCTATAAAGGTTAGAGACTTTTTAGGTGGTGAGGTTCACAAGAGATAAGTGGCTAAATCATCAATTCAGTTCAGGATCATATGCTGGTGATGATTACTTAAAGTTTCAAAGAGATTGTAAATCCGATCTTAATAAAATGGCAAAAGATAATGGACTAACTCTACACAAGTTTATGAAAAACCATTATTGTTTTTCAGCCGTGTTAAAAACAGAAGATGATAAGTTTATCTATGTGTCCCATTCTGATGTTAGACATAAACTTTTAAACTCAGATCAAATTCTTGTTAGAACAATGAAACATGATGAAGATTGGACTGGTGGATTTAATAATTTTTGCAAATGGAATAATATTGGAGAATTTGCAAAAAAACTTGCTAAAACTATCTAAAAGAACCCTTTTTGGGTTCTTTGTGGCAATTATTTATTTTATATGATATAATATATGTAAGAGTAAGTATTTAATATAGATAATATTTTTAAAATCCTAGTAACCCAAGCTAGGTAGAAGGAGAGAAGAAAGATGGCAATGGAAATTAAGAGGTTTAATAAAGATAAGGAAAAATATTGTAGGTTTTTTATTTAATAATGATATCTACACAATAGATGGTAGAGTTTGTTCTTATATAAAAATTTCTGATGAGTCTAGAACTAGAGTTAACCCCAAGATTAAAAGCTCAAATGGAGAAAATTTACAAAAAAATCTAATTAAATTTGAAAAATTAAAAAGAAAAAAACAAAGAAAATTAGATCATGAATTTCGTAATATTAGAAAAAAATGAAAATTCTGATATTGAAAAGCTACAAAAGATTTACGAAAAAGGAAATAGGTTTAATAAATAGTTTGTCTTTATTAAAAAAAGATAAGAGATTTATTTGAAGATACAAACTTAAAAAGAGGCTGTTTCTAATAAGGTTAAAAGATGGAATATCTAGTGGTTATGTAAACTATAGCATATGGCGTGACTCACTTAATGTATATATTCCATTAACTACCATAAGACACCCAAAAGAAGGTGATTTTGGTTGTATTTATAGAGAGTATGATGGTACTTTATTTGCATATGATATTAATAATAAAGGTGTTAAGAGATTAACAGAAAAAGCTCAATTTACAAAGTGGAAAAACTTTTGATGATTTCAAGAAAATGTTTGATGTAAAAGATAGAAGAATTAAAGTTCATTTTTGATGCTGGTGTGAGCATTGGTGATAAAAATGCAGATTTTTTTATTTTTCAGTATCATATATACTTACAAAAAGATACATTTAAAAAGAAGAAGTCAAAGAAATTCTTAAAAAGTTCACGTCTATAACAAAGAATCTATAGTAAATCAAAGAAGATGTAAAAAGCATCTTCTTTTTTATTTTTATGTAAATAATAAATATAGTGATTTTGATATTAACAAAAAAATTATTTTTTTGTGATATAATATATCTATAAGTAAGTATTTTTATATAGATTAATATTTTTAAATCCTAGTAACCCAAACTAGGTAGAAGGAGAGAATTATGGAAAAATTCAAAAAAATAAAATATTACGAAGAGATACAAGATCTTCTTAATAAGATTGAGGAAATTAAAAGACAAAAAGAAATGTTTTGTTCCAGGTGATAGTGTTTATTATTGTCCATTTATGATAACAGGAAAAGCTAAGTTTGATGAAAATAAAATATTAGATTTTTATTGTTAGGGATTCTGATGTAGATTTTCATATTTATGATGATTTAAGTTATGGAGTCGTTGGGGAAGAACAGATTTTTGAGCATAGAGGCGAAGCTATGAAAAATACAATAAAAATCTTTCTTCTGTATTATCTATCTTGGTTAAAGAAAAAAACTTTTAACGGAAAAAGATAGAGTGTTATTCGGTAGTTCTATTGAACCCTATAAATGGCATATACATAGATGATAATGTTAGAAAGACAATAATAATGACTATTATTGACCATGGAAATACTGATGAAACTGTAGATATCTTGTATAAAAAAATTAAGCGTTTAGCATAATTAAAAAAACATCTCCCTTATAAACAAAGGGGTGTTTTTTTATTTCAATTAACTGTAATGTAAATGTAAAAATACAAGACTCATTGACAAAGACCTTTTTTATGCTATATTTTTCATAGACTAAAAATATAAGAAACCCCTTATATTTCCAGTCATTCGCACATTGACAACTTAATATTTCTCTTGCATAGGCTTTTTCAATATAATAAAAACTTTTTTCCATAAGATATATTTATAGAAAGGAGTTTTTTTAATGAATAAAATTTTCAAAAAATACTCCACAGGACTTGTTTTATCTATGGTCCCTGCCATATATGGGTAACACCGCTATGGCTCTAGGAGAAGACGACATTGCAAAACCCCTGTACAAAAAGTTAACTTTCTAAACAAGGAAGAACTAAAAAGCTTATATAGACAGGGAAAACATAAAAGCAAACAAGGACGGTTTTTATGAATTAAAGTATAATGATAATATGCCTGATGCTTTAAAGGCTGAATATAAAACAAAAAACCAAACAGGTTTTTATGCAGACAAAGACGATACTAATAGGATTTTTCAAATCCCAGAGTCTGTAGACTTTATCATGAAAAACACAAACATAAAGGCTAAACACATATCTATACCTAAAAATGTAGACTATGTTCTTAGCTCAGACCTAGACTCATATAGGATCAAATACTTCAACAAAAATATGGAATTTGAACCTAATGAGAAATATGTTTTTGAAAACCCAGATAACCCATACACTTATAAGTCATTTATATACAATGAAATTGGTGATGAAATAAGAGGTTTCTCTAAAGAGGGTAGGCAAATATTTAAAGAACTAAAGAAACTATCCTTCCCTAAAATGAACGAAGACGGTGTTTTCATAACAAAAATAGGCGTAAATGCTTTTTCTAATATAGGTCTTACAGATGTAGACCTAGGCTCTATAAAAAGAAGTAGACGATAACGCTTTTGCTAATAACAAAAATAAAAATATCGACACTTCAAACCTCACTGTCATAGGTGAAGATACTTTTAAAAAAATAATAAGCTAAAAGAAGACATAAAACCTATAATAGAAGAAAAGAAGGAGTCTAAACCTATCGAAAAAGCAGAAGATAAACCTTCAGAAAAACCATCTAAAGATGAAGATAAAACTATATCTAAAGATGAAGATAAAACTGAGATAAAAAGGTTGAACCTAAAAAGAAGTAAAGTCTGAGGTTAAAAATCAGCCTAAAAATGAAGAACCTAAAAATGAAGAACTTAAAAAGGAAGAACCTAAGAGTAAAGAAACTCAGAAAGAACACAAAGACACTAAGGTCTTAGATATGAGGCTGTATAAACTTACTAAACCAAAAAGAGTTAACTAAGAAAGAATACAAAGATCTTATAAAATATCATAAAGAACCTAAGAAAAATAAGTCTTTTCTTGATTTTTTTATTTGAACCAGCTAGTGCTGAAGAATCAGTCTCTGAAAAAGATGGTTATAAAATAGATGTAGCTGATATGTCTTGGATACTTGATGATCAAAACATCTAAGAATATTCAACATATAGACTTAACAAACTCTAACGGTGGTTCCTTTTTCGTAAGGGCTAAACTCAATATTTCTCTTATGAGTAAGGTTGACTACAAACCAGGAGATATTCAAATTAAAGTACCTAGATATATATTCAAAACTAGAGAAGATATAAACACTGGTGAGCTAAACATGGCAGTTCCAGAACTTCCTGATAAGAGTCAACCATTTGCTTATCTTAACAACGGAGATGAATATATAATAGTAAACACTAAATCAATAGCAGCAACAACACAGGCTGTATTTGAGTTTACAATTAAGGGTCTTAGTCCATCTGATATAAAAGATTTCTCAACTGGTTATAAGTCAGACCCATTTAATGCTTTAGTTGAAGTTACTACTAATAAGGGTGACAAGATATCAAAAAGAACTAACGGTGTTCAGGCAGAAATAGATACAAAAGCTAGACTAGATTCTATCCAGCAAAACGCTCTTTATACATTCGAAAAGTATAATGAAAGAGTCTTTCCTAAAGAGTTAAAACCAGAAAACGATAAAGACTACATATATGTAGCTTGGCCAAGCTCAATAACAACAGAGGCAACTCAGCCTTATACTGTTGATGCAACAGCTAGGTTTAACGAAGGACCTAATAATAAGGGTGCTATACTTCTTGGATATTCAGCTAACGGAAAGCAAGTTAAGACATCAGACCCTACTATAAAAAATGTCTTTGACGGTTATGTAGCTAACGCAAGTGCTTCACACGCCAACGTAACTTATTATGTAGCTTATCCTAGGTCTAACTTTAAAAACTTTGAATCCTATATGTTAAGTAATACAGTAGAGTATACATTAACTAGTAAGGATGATAAGGAAGTTACTAAGAAAGTGCAACACAAAGCCTTGAATATAGACCTATTATATTCAAACCACAAAAGGGTCACTTCTTAGCTAAGAAAAGAAGAAAAGGTGAGTATAAATACCACATGAACCAATTAAGAAATGGTAAAGATGTAACGCTTACATATGCAATTGAAAATCACGGTTTTGGTTTCTTATGGACGTATGACGGAAGCAGTGATCCTACTAAGCCTGAAAGTTATAATAAAAAAGACTATACTTTAACAACAGAAGATTATAGTCTTGAACTGCAGGACATAAAAGATTTAACAGTAGACGATTACTCATTTGAATCAATATCTCTATCAAAACCAGCCCTTTATAACTATGAACCAGCACCTACAAACGGTTATTATCTTACAGAAAAAGATGGTCACATAGAACACCAAAAAAGGTCTGAGGGTGAATGGTCTTATATTGAAAATAAAAAAGACACAGTAGATATAGATATCTATGGTAAGATAGGAGATACTTGGAAAAAGTATGGTGTATATAAGAGTGAAAGCGGGGCTATAATACCTCAAAATGGAGCCAAAGTTAATGGTTCATCTCTTATATTCCCTGAAAATGTAATAGCCTTTAAAACAGAACTTAGTACTAAATTAGGTGGAGTGGTTTATAACTCATATCCAGTAGTAAAACTAAAGGCTAGTCCTAAAGTGAAAGAAAGAATTGAAAGCCTATTTAAGGCTACTGATATACCGATAGCTAAAGTTTATAACGAAGCAAGGATGGATGCTATTTTAAATGGTAAAAAGACAGTCGTTAATAAAACGGGTGCTGCCAATACAATGTCTGGTTTTTCTTATGGTTCTAAACTTGAAAAGAGCCTAACTTACGAAAACCAACCAAAAGATAGAAGAGTTAAACTTTTCTACATGGGTAGAGTTGTAACACAAACCAATGTAGATGAAGAAAGTGATTTAAAAGATGCTAAAGCAGCAGGTCTATTTAATGAACAGACATCAGCTATCTGGTATGATTTGTTACCTAAAGGCGTAATACCTGATACAAGGTCAATAAAGGCAAGAAGTGGTGATAGGATAACTAAGATAGAATTTATAGAAAACTATAAAAACTCAGGTAGAAACCTACTTAAAATTCATGTTAACTTAAAACCACTATACAAATATGAAAGTAGTGAGTTATCTTCTATAATAGGGACTACTGGTCTTTATGATAACCCACTGATAACATTCTATGCTTATTATACTTGGGAGTCTTTAACGGACTGGGGTAAAGTTGTTGAAAACAACATAGCCTTTGAGTCAAATGTAGATTCTCTAGGATCTATAGAAGGATTAAAGGGTGAACCAGATAACCCTAGAGCTGGTAAAAATAAATTCTCAGCTAAAGCAACAACTGGTATTGAAGATATCATGACAGATCTAAACCCTGACCACGATAAAGAGTCATTTTTATATGCTAAGGCTACTGATATGATAGCTGCTGATACATATGCTATAACATCATTTAGAAAAACAGTTGATGTAAATAACGAAGCTAAATATGATGATGGTAAACTTAACGAAGCACCTAAAAATGTATATGAAAATGGAAGGTATTCATACAGACTTAGTATTCAAAACACAGATGCAACATCTAGTGACTCAATAATCTTCTATGATAACCTAGAATCATATAAACCAAGCCATGAAACTCCTGATTATAAGGATACTCAGTGGCAAGGTAAACTAATAAATGTAGATGTGAACCAGTTAAAAAATAAAGGTATTAAACCTGTTATTTACTACTCTACAAAAGAGAATCTAGTACTTACAGACCCTGATAACAAGGCTGATAACGACTTAACTAGATCAGATATATGGACGACTACAAAACCAACAAATAAAAAAATAACAGCTATAGCTGTTGATGCTAGTCGTAAAGAAGACGGTTCATCTTTTGAACTAGATGCTAATGAGTCTTTATCTCTTAATATTAATATGAGAGCACCAAAGATAAAAGATTTAGCTGAAAGACATGGCGATACAGACCAATGGTTTGATAAAAATCTTACTGTTGATGAAACAGAAACTGCCCTAAATGGTGGTGCTCACGCCTACAACTCAGCATCTATGTCTTTTGTATCTATATCAAAAAAAGATAAACTTAGAACACCTAACCTACTGGTTAGAAATGAATATACTAAGGTTGGTCTAAAGCCATTTAAAATAAAAATAAACAAAACATTTAACGATGACAACAACCGTGACGGAGTAAGACCTAATGATCCTCATGGTATTACTATAAACCTTCTTGCAGACGGTGAAATGGTAGACACTACAAAGATAGGTGACTTTAATAACTGGTCTTATGATTTTGGGTCAAAACCTTATTATAATGACAAGGGTGAAAAAATAAACTATACATTTACTGAAGAAGGTGGAGATAACAATATATCAGAAGGGTCTTATGGTTATACTCTAAGCTTTACAGAAGACGCTGAAAGTCTAAAAGATGAGGGTTATACACTATTTAACCTAGTTAACACAAGACAGCCTGAAATGGTAGAGATGAAGGGTGAAAAAACTTGGGATGATAATGCTCAAAAACCCGATACTATAAGAGTTGACCTATTAGGTAATAACCAAGTAGTAAACTCTAAATATGTTAAACCAGATAAGGATGGTAAATGGACTTACAACTTCGATAAAGTATATAAATATGAAAATGGTAAACCTATTAAGTATACTATAAGAGAAGATTACTTAGAAGGTTTCAGACCAAAATACAATGAAAATAATATAAACATACACAACGAAATATATCCTTATGGTGACTTAAAAAGTTACTAAAAATTGAAAAAAATGCTACACCAAAAAGCAAGAGAAAACGAATTTAAATTTAAGTTATTAATAAAAGACTCTGAAAACAGAGACGATAATAGTCTTTATGACTATGAAAAATCAAATGGTCAAACAGGTAAAATCTCAAATGGTGGAGAGTTTACTATAAGGGGTGATGAGTCTATAACTATAAAAAGAAATAAAGTCTACTAATGTATGTACTATTTCTGAATATGAAAAGAAAGGTTTTAAAGAAATTGGGGCAAGTCCTGACGGTAAAACTGAAACAATTAGGTCTGGTCAAACAGCAGAAATTGAATTTACAAACAGGTACGATACCAATACTGAAGTTAAGATAGATGCCAAGAAGGTCTTAAATGGTAGAAAAACTAGAAAACAACCAGTTTATATTTGACATAATAGACCAAGATGGCAAAATCGTAAAATCAGGATTTAATAACTCAGATGGAGACATTCTTTTCGGTGTCTTTAAATTTGGTATAAAAGACTTAAATAAACCTCATATGTATACTATAAAAGAAAGGGTACCTAATAATGAAGCTTCTGAGGGTCAAACATCAGAAATTGGTTATTCATATGACCCTAGAGAATTTAAGGTTAACATTCTACTAGTTGACAACGGTGATGGAACAATGACATCAACAACAACTATAGTAGGAGATAATAAAATCAAGTTTGAAAATACCTATAAAGCCAAGGGTACACTTAACTTAACTGCTAAGAAGGTTATAAGAGGTGGTTTTACTCCAAAAAATGACCAGTTTAAGTTTAAACTTATAAACATGGATGATAACAAAAAAATGTTTGTATAGTATCTAATAAAGAAAATGGGGATATTAAATTTGACCCAATTGAGTTTAACCAAAATGATATAGGTAAAAACATTTAGATACAAGGCAGTTGAAATTAATGAAGAAAAACCCTGATGTTAATTATGATAAGTCTTCTATAGAATATGAAGTAACAGTCTTAGATAACGGTGATGGTCATCTATCTTTTGATGTTAAAGTCACTGATACTAAAACAGATGACCTTAATAACGATCCTACAAACCCTCTTTTAGTTAACCAGTACAAACCAGGTAAACTAGAGGTGAGAAAAATTGTAGAAGGCGATAAAAACGCAGAGTTTACATTTAAGGTTAAATTTACTGGTGAAGACGATTTGGTACCTGATGGAACATTAAATGTTCAAAAAGGTTCTACTAAAAACCTATTTAAGATTGTCTTTGAAAATGCTAGTGGTGTTTTATCTGACCCAATGTTAACGAACAAGGAAGATGGTGAACATACTATGAAGTTTACAGATAATAACTTTGGTAAATTAAATACCTTATGGAATGTGGATGGTGTACCTAATCCTGACAAGGTGAGATTTACTAAGGAATCTGAAATCCACTATAAAGTTGAAGGTGGAAAGGTTGTATCTATGTATATAATAGACCCAAAGGCACAAGGTAGTCCTAGAATAGACATGCCTGAATCTATACTAAACTCTGGTATACTTAAACTTGTAGAAGATGTTTGTCCTGTTCATCATGTAACACTTGACCCTCAACCATTTAAAGGTGAGACTGATTTAATATCATACAGCGATCTTTCAAATACTTTAGGTGTAACTGAAGGTAACCTAAGATCGACATCTAATAAGTGGTTAGAATACAATATAGATGGCAAACACCTATATGTTGCTAAGCAACCTATAAAAGATTCTATATCATTTGACCACCTATTTGATAAGGGTGTAATTTACAGTGATGAAAATGTAGCTAAAAACGAAGGTCGACCTATAGTTGACTATAGAGGTCATACTTATAGACAAGCAGATCCGATTGAAATAAACGGTAAAAAATACAGAGTTAGACTTCTTAATGGTATTGATATAGGTGGACAAAAACCATGGGACAATAATGTTTCAAAGATGGCAGATGAATCTAAAATAGAAAAATTAATACAAAACACAGAATATACTAATCTAATATTAAGTATTTCAAAATCATATAACGATATAAGCGGTTCTTCAAGACCAGCATGGATAAGAGAACCAAATAATTTCCAAGCAGCACCATACTGGGTAAATCCTAAAACAAAAGGACAATATTCATTTTTTGACATCACAGGATTTAATGAAATTACTAAGGATGGCACAGGCGAATGGATACAAGAACAAAATCTTAAAAATCCAGATACAAGTGAAAACTTACAGTCTTTAAAGGGTTATAGTCAAAGTTGTACGTTCGATACTGTTTTACGTAATTTTTCATCAAACAATAAAGAATCTACAACATTATGGAGACCTGTTTTAGAAGAAATTATTGAAAACCCAGAGCCTGTTTATAAAGGTGAAACCAACCTAATATCATATAAAGACCTTGTTGATCAAACAGGTCTTAGTGCAGGTACTCTAACATCAAGAGATAATTCTGAAATACCAGAAAGTAAAAAAATCATCTGTTGATAAATGGTTAGAATATAAAATAGATGGTAAAAAAACTTTATGTTTCTAAACTACCAGTTAAATATAACTTATCTTTTAAAGACCTATATTTTTAAAGGTCTAGTCTATGGTGATAAAAGCATTAAAAAGATCAATATTCACCAAATAGAATATATGCACCAAATCAAGATTTACCTGACCCAATTATCAAAAAAATATAAAAAAATGATAATTATACACCAGCTAAAACCAATAGAAATAAATGGTAAAAAAATATAGGGTTAGACTTTTAAGTGGTGCTAATGAAACAGTTATGACTAAGTGGCTACCAACAAAAATAGCTTATCCTAGAGATGATTATAAATATTCTGAATACAATAAAGTTATAAAAAGGATTAAACTATAACGATTTAATAATTGGTCAAAATATAGGGTCTAAAAACTTTATTCAAGAATGGTCAGTAGATAATGAAGCTGTTCTAACAGCTATTGGGCCAAGAACCAACCCTAAACAAATAATTCAGACTGGTTATGAAGCAACGTCTAAGGATTTAGCTTTTAGACCAGTACTTGAAGAAATCGAACAAGAAGTTAGATACTATGGTCCTCTTACAAATAATTGTTTAATAGACCTAAATTCTAGTAAGCTTGTAGAAGTAATGGGTGCAGAACTACCTGAAGAATTTAATCAAGGTTGGATGCATTTCTCCTATGGTCAAGTTGAATACTATATAAGTAAAAAACCAATAGACGGTTTTGGTGCTAATAGTTATACTACAAATTATATGACTTTACCTATAAACAGTAAAAAAATTATAATCTTTGCACACTAGGAACATCAGATCCGCTGTTTGTAGCAGCTAAAGACCACTTAATGACACTTCAAGAACTTAAAGAAAAAAACAAGCATCTTACTTAATACTTATTAGAACATCTTCAGACCAATAAATACAAAAATAGACAGGAAACCTGTCTATTTTTTCTCTCTAAAAAAACTTGCAAAAAAACTTAATTTTGTAGTATAATAAAGAGGAAAATAAATAAACTAAAAAAACATAGTAATAAAGAGAGGTGATTTTTTTGTGAAAAAATTTTTACAAGTGCTACTAGCTCTGCTCTTAGTAGTTACTAGCATAACGGCATCTTTTGGTCAAAATGTCAATATTCAAAATGGAGAAGCCACCTTCAAACTAAGAGGCGGGGAATCTATAACATTTGACAATCTACCAGCAGGTGTCAATTACAAGGTCACAGAAGACCAACTACAAGGTTGGGTCCTAACTTCTAAAACAGGTGATGTTGGTAAAATTCAACCGAACAAAACATCAGTTGCAACCTTTATCAACAAATACTCACCAAACACAGTATCTGTAACAATAGAGGGTAAAAAATTACTTGATGGTAAACCTGAAGGATCCTTTAAATTTGAACTCTTAGAAAATGGAGAGGTTATAGACAAAGTCGAATCTCAAGGTGGTGCCTTCTCATTTAGTCCAATAGTTTACAAAAGTGAGGGACAACACACATACACAGTGAGAGAAGTTGATAACCTAGACCCTGAAATAGTCTACGACACACATATAGAAAATGTAACTGTTAATGTGATCAATGAAAACTCTACACTTAAGGCTCAGGTAACATACGACCAAGATGGTTTAGTCTTTAATAACGAAAGAAAAACAGGTAGTATAAAAGTTTATAAAAGAGTTGTGGGTTACAACACAGGAGAAAACTTCAAATTTGAACTTTGGGATGGTGATAAAAAAGTAGACACATTCACCTTAAAAGGTGGAGAATATAGGACTATCACAGGTCTAGACACTAAAAAGACATATAAGATAAAAGAGGTTGATATACCTAAGTGTTATGTTTCATATGTTTATGGAAAAAGGTAGACCTGATATTAAATCAAGATATGAATATATTCTTGATGCTGAACATCCAACAACAAGAGCTGCAACCATACCTGAAAGACTTTTTAATAAATTAAAAAAATATCATTATAGGTCAACCTGAAGAAACACCAGAACTACCTTTGGATAACCCAAACAATATTAGACAGTCAGTAAGTGAATTTGACCCTAATATACTAGACTACTATAGAAAGAATCCAGCAGAGATAGATATTAAACCTAAAAGCTGATACTTCTACAGATGTCACATTTATAAATGTTTACCAATGTGGTGGTGAAATAAACCTAACTTTAAATAAAGAGCTTTTAGGTCTAGACTTAAAAGAAGGTGACTTCCAATTTGAACTAACTATGGTGCCATCAGGTAAATATAAGGCACAAAGATTACAAAATAAAATCAAATAATAAAGACGGTTCTATAGTCTTTGATCCTATTAAGGTTTCAGATCTGCCAGGTTTTTTTAGGTACTCTTAATGGAAATGATAATTCAAGCGTAACTCTATATGTTAGTGAAGTTAGACCCGAAAAATGACAATTTTAATAACAAAATGACTTTTGATGGACAAAGAAAGGTTATAACTATAGAAAAACAATAGTTGATGGTAAAACCAAAATATACGGTAAATCACACAGGTCAAGACGATCTAACTTTTCATAATAAATATCAAGGTCAAAAAAACTTAAATTTAAAAAAAGAAGTTGTTGGAACAACAAAAGAAGATACATTCCAGTTCGTTATGAAGGTCTACAACGAAAAACGGTGAAGAAGTAGAAATGAAAACCGAAGTAGAACACTTAGGGTAAAAATCTATAATAGAAACAAACAAACCATTTGATGTTGATGCTAAAGGAGATTATATTGTACAATCAATACCTGAAAAACTATACAGTAGAAATAGCAGAAAAGGAAAAACAAGGTTATACTATAGACAAAGAAAGTTCAGTATTTAAAGGACAAGTTAGAGCAGACAACGTACCTGAACTAAAAAAATAGTAAATAACTACTTCCAGTCTAAATCTATAACATTTACTGCTAGAAAAACTACATGGTGCAGACCTAAAAGATTATTCATTTGAATACTATCTACTAAATGAAGATGGTTCTATAATTGACAGAGCAGTTAATGACCAAGATGGGATTATAAAATTTTCACCTATAACATATAACCAAAATGATATTGGTAAAGAATTTAACTACCAAATAGTAGAAGTAAACAACAAAATAGACAATATAGTTTATGATACAAAAGTCTACAAAATGAAAGTCGAAGTCAAAGATTCAGAAAAATGGAATGATATTAAAACAAACAAGTGACATAAAACATGGTAGAAGACCCTGATGGTCAAATGGTATTTAATAATTATTACATGGATATACCTCTTACTGGACGTAATGGTATAACTATAGGATTAGCAATAGGTTCTTTTACTTGTTTTTAGTTTCACTTTATTATTTAAAAAGAAGAAAGTAGGTGAAATAAAATGACTAAAATTAAATACATATTTGCAACATTTTTTTAGTTTTAGGTATTTTTTTCTTTACCTACTACAAATAGTTTTGCTGAGGCTATAAAAAAAGCCACAAAAAGCCAACTATTGAAAAAAATTAGTTTTTAGATGACCAAGTATACAAAAAAAGAAAATCAAATTGATATTAAAGATAAAAACAATATCTTATAAATTAAGAGGTTCTATACCAGAAATAAATAAATTTCAAACTTATAAATATGTTTTTTTGTGATATATTGCCTAATGATACATCTTTAGATAAAGAAAGTATAAAAAAATATCTTATAACAGAAAATAAAACAAATATTACAAATATGTTTGAATTAGAGGATAAAGGTGATACATTTAAACTTATATCTGTCGATATAAAACCATTTATAAAAAGAACCTTCTAAAATAGAAGTTTTATATAATCTTAATTTTAAGGGTAAAAACAACTAAAGATTTAGTTAATTATGCAAATATAGAATATCAAGATGGTAAAACAGTAGACGATATGGCAACAACAAGGGTTAAAAGAGAAACTTTAATAAATAAAACAAATAACAAATCTAATAACCCTATTGTAAATAATACAAATAAAACAGAACAAGAAAAATTCAAGTGTTCCAACAGGAGATTCTCATAGAGAACAAAAATACTGGGAATTACATTAATTTTAATTTCTTTATGTGTTGCCTTGTCTGAAAAACCAAAAAAATAGGAAGAAAAACATGAAGAATAAAAATACCAATTATAGGACTTGTTTTAGGGTTTATTTATGCTAATCTTTTATCCAGCATATGACTTTTTATTATACATATAAAAAAACACAGAAAAGGTAAAAGCAATTAGAAAACACAACATCAAGGCTATCAACGGATTCATTAAAATCCTACTTTGATGAGGCTGACCTATATAATAAAAGTCTAGCTGGTGAGGTTACAGGTAAGACCCTAAAACCGTATGAAAAGCAGCTAAATACATCAGGTAAAAACACAGCTTTTGCTAGTTTAATAATACCCAAAATAAACCTAACTCTACCAATATATCATGGAACGGACGAATCTGCACTTGCACAAGGTGTAGGACACCTTAAAGAGACATCTCTACCTATAGGTGGTCCATCAACACATACTTGTCTTTCAGCCCACTCAGGAATGAAAGAGATGAGAGCCTTTGATGATATAAGAAGGTTAGAAAATGGAGATGTATTTGGTATAAAAACCTTGGGTAAGTTAATTACCTACAAGGTTTATAAAACTGAGGTAGTATTACCTCATAAGATGCACTCTTTATTAATTAAAAAAAATGAGGATTTAGCAACTCTTATAACTTGTACTCCATATGGTGTTAATACCCATAGATTATTAGTACATGCTAAGAGGTGTCCTGTTCCAAATGGTTTTGAGAAAAATAAAGAGGTTATTAAAAATGTAATAAATAATAAAAAGATATTTACCAGCTATTATAGCTATTTGTCTTTTTATTTTTTTATTAATAGTATTTCAAATTATTATATTAAAAAAGGAGAAAAATATGAATTTCAAAAAGAACAAGTAAAAAGTAAAAACAGCACTTGCACTAATGCTATCAATGGGATGTGTGACACCAAGTCTTGTCCCATCTTTTGCGGCATCAGGAACAACAAAAGGAGTAATAACAATTAACTCAGATCAGGAAGTTAAGTACAAGGGATTTAAAATATTCTCTGGTAAAGTTAAGCCAGTAGAAGGTGACGGTGGTGGTGCATCTGCCAACATAAGTAACCTAGAATGGGCTTCTCAGGAAGTAGAAGATGCTGTAGTAGCTGTTGTAAATGATGAAATAGGTGAATCTGGAACAAAGTTTGCGAAAGATGCAACAGGTCACTATAATGCACAGGCTGTAGCAACTTATCTTTCTACTAAGATAACTGGTACAAATCAGAACACAATAGTTGCAAATGACAATCTTGCAAACAAGATAGCTAAGGCTGTAAAGGGTCTTACAAAGACAACTGAAGTGACACCTAAAGAAACAAAAAATGACCTAGATCCAGGTTACTGGTTATTTGTGACTGATCCTGCTACAATAGCTACAGGTCATAAAAATGCAACAGCTCCAATATTCACAGTTCTTGGTGGCGGAGATATTACTATAAACGAAAAGACATCTCTACCAACTATAGACAAGAAGGTAAAGCGTGCAAATGGTGAGTGGGGTCTATCTAGTGACTCTCATATTGGTCAGATTATTGACTACAAACTTACTGGTACAGTTTCTAAGAATATAGCAACTTATGACAAGTATTCTTATAGCTTTGAAGACCAGCTTCCTGCTGGTATGGACCTTGTCGAAGACTCAGTTAAGGTTTCTATAGGTGGTGTTGATGTAACTGCTAAGTTCACTAAAGAATATAGCAATAGACTTCTTAAGTTAAGTATAGAAAATCTAAAAGCTATTGATGGTGTTAATGCAGACACTAACGTTTTAGTTGAATATAAGACTAAAATAAACAATACCGCTGTTATAGGTGGTACTGGTAATGGAAATACAGTTAAGCTTGTATATTCAAATGACCCTCATACAAATTCTAAGGGTGAATCTAAGCCAGTACTTACTAAAAACTATGCTTTTAAACTAAAGCTAGTTAAGGTTGACAAGGATACTAACAAGCCTCTAAAGGATGCTAAGTTTACAATTAAGGTGAAGAACCCAGCAAACACTGAAACAAACGGTAAGTATGTTCAGGCTGACGGTACACTTTCAGATACTGAATACAAGTTCACAAGTTCTGATGAAGGTATAGTAGCTGTATCAGGTCTAGAAGCTGGAACATATACTATTACAGAAACAGACGCTCCTGAAAGTTATAAGGTAGCTGAGCCTGTTGACTTTACTATAAGTGCTACATATGATGGTTTAAACATTACAGCACTTAATAACACAGTTTCAGGTGACAATGTTATAGCTGGTCTAGATACTACTGATGATAGAACAATGAACGCTTCTGAAGGAACAGCATCAGACCTTGCTAGTGGTGAAGTTAGAGTAACTCTTGGAGATATAAAAGAAACAGACATGCCACTTACTGGTCAGGGTGGTATCATGGCTGGTATGGCTCTAGGTGGAGGAATCTTCCTAGTTTCAGCAGCAATGTATGTGAGAAACAGAAAACAGGAAGATTGCTAAAAAGACTTGATAAATAACATTTTATATAATATAATAGTAGTGTAAAGTACTAAAACTTGCTTGCACATTTGGTGAGACAAGTTATCCCGTTTGGTAGTCATGATTACATGGTTAATTACTGCATTAATTGTAGTAAACAGGGTATGCTATGTATACTACTGTAGTCCAAATAAGGTAATGGGGATAAAACCTCAGAAACCGAAATGTTTTTATTGTTATCTAGGAAACTAGATAAAGAAGGAACTAGTTATATTAACTAGAAATCTCAGCAATGGTGGGCGGGCTGGACTTGTTGGGATTGATATAATAAATAAAAGCTTACACTTTTAGTAAGACAAATGATCCCCATAATATTATTTAAATAGTTTTTATTAAAGCAAAAGAGAGCTAATAATATTAGTTCTCTTTTGTTTTCTAATTAATATTTTAATTGACAATCAGTTGATTCTATGGTATAATAAAGATATATAAAAATACAAATGTGGGTGATTAAAATTAATATATTAACAAAAATAAAACTATTTCATCTAAAAATATATAAAATATTTCTATATAAGAGACTTTTTATCAGAAGAAGAAATTAAAATAATTAATAATAGTTATATAAAAAGAGAAAAACAATTATACAAAGTAGTTATAAAAAATAAATAAAAAGATCCTATTTTTTAGGTTCTTTTTATGTAAAAAAATAGTTTTTCTAATTAATGCAAAATTGACAAAAATATATGTTATAATTTATTTAGTTTCAAAATCAAAAAGAGAGGGTGATTTCAATGTAAAATTTATATATCAAAATATTAATGGGGAAATTTTTATTAAATAAAATGAGAGGAGTAAAAATAATATGAATTTTTAAGAAAAATTAAAAATATTTCCATTATGTCTAGCTGGTACTATGATGCTATCTTTTGTACCTTCCAGCAAATGCATTAAATGATGTAAATATACTAGAAGGGAGAAATAGGGTTGAAACTTCCATTAAGACAGCTTTAGAACAGAATACTAAAGTTGATTATCTTATTTTTAGCAAGTGGATATTCTTTTTGCTGATAGTTTGAGTAGTGTTAATCTATTAAATCATTATGAAAATTCAAAAATTAATATTAGTTACCAAAAATACAAGATTAACGAATGAATTAAAAACTAAATCCTAAAAAAGTTTTGTTAATTGGTGGTGCTGATACTTTAAATGGTAATTTTATAAAAGATATAGATAATTTAAAAATACCAATGGAGAGGATTTCAGGAATTAATAGATATGAAACAAACAAAAACACTTGAAAAATATACTAGAGTTGGCGTAGCTGATGGTAGAAATTATCCAGATGCCCTATCGGCATCAGCCTTACTAAAACAAGAAAATCTTGGTTTGATGTTGGTTAATGGATCAAAATCTTATAATACAAATAGGGAAGTTAAATATACATTTGGAGACAAAGAGTCTGTGAAACAAGATGGTGGCGTGAGGTTATCAGGTAATAATAGGTATATAACAAATGAGGAAATAAATAAAATTGTTAAAAAAATAAAAATAACATAATTACATATGGTGGCAATTATGCAGATGCCCTTAGTAGTGTAAATTTATTAAATGGAAATAATAAGGTTATACTTTTGAATAATAGGGCTATATCAAATTATAATAAGGAAGAAATTAAAAAATGGTAATAATGTAGTTGTAGGTGGACTTTTTATCAAGAGATCAAATATTAAAAAAATAAAGAATCTATCAAAGCCTGAAGAAGTTTCTTCAACAGATAATAACGGTGGTAGATTTAGTGGATCTAGTGGTTATGATGGTTCTAGTAGCTCTAGTAGCTCTAATGGTTCTAGTGGATCTGGTGGTAACTCTATTAATGAAAGTAATAATCCACCCTATAAATAACAATAATAATTATAATAATAAAATAGAAGAACCTATTGAAGATAATATTGTTACTGGTAAGATTAAAACACAAAGAGAACTTGATAAATATGTTTTATCAAGATTTGTAAATGGAATAAGTGAAGATGGAGAAAACTGTTGAAATAGATAATCCTAATATTAGTGGTATTTTTCCTGCTGTAGATTATGTTTTTAGAAGATACTGGTTTTTAAATTGGTTGGTAATAAAAATGAGAATAAATATACATATTACCTAAAAGCCATCTTTCTTTATAGAACATTGTACTGATGGTAAATATAATAGAACTGATTTTTTTAAATAATTTAAATCATATAAGAAAAATTTAAATAATTCTGGTGCTTTATCTAAAAATAATAATTATGATAAATTTAGAACTTTTTCTTTATATATAAAGAAATTATATCCTTATAAATTTAATCATTCTGATTCCATAAAGACAAAACTCATCTTCACCATATTCATTATGGTATAATGGTTCAGCAAGTTGTCTTGGTTACACTTATTATAATAATTTGGCAGCTATGCTAATGAAGATACCAAGTTTTTGCTGTAGTAGGAGATAATGGTGATCCTAATTATTACCATGTTGAAAAATATGTTTTTTAGATGAAAATGGACAAAGGTATGAAATTAATACAACAGGTATATCTAATTATTATAATGGTATGCCAGAAGATGCATTGATTGGTACATTAAAGCCTACATTACGCAACTATTATTATTTATTTAATTCTGGTGAAATAAAAAGAATATGATTATTTCACAAAAAGAAAAGAAACAATAAAGAGTGATTTTTTTATAAATAAAAAAATATAAGAAAGGAGAAAAAGCTTTTTAGTTTATTTTAATGAATTTTATTAATAAACTAAAATAAGAAGTTTATAATTTATTATGTTGAATAAAAAAGAAATTAATATTAGCTATTGCTGGAATAATGGCAATGTCTACACCTATATTATCTAATGCACAGGGAACAGTAAGAACAATAGAGGGTTATAATAGGGTTGAAACTTCCATTAAGACAGCTTTAGAACAAAAACACCAAAGTTGATTATCTTATTTTTGGCAAATGGATATTCTTTTTGCTGATAGTTTAAGTAGTGTTAACTTATTAAATAAATATCCCAATTCTAAATTAATATTAGTTAGTCCTAAAACTAATATTTCTAATGAATTAAAGAAGATAAAACCTAAAAAAAGTATTGTTAGTTGGTGGTTCAGATACTATTGGTGATAATTTTGTAAATCAAGCTAAAAAAATTGGGTATAGAAACTGAAAGATTTTTCAGGTGTAGACAGGTATAAAACAAATGAGAAAACATTGGATGGTTTTTGATAAAGTTGGCGTAGCTGATGGTAGAAATTATCCAGATGCCCTATCAGCATCAGCCTTATTAAAAACAAGAAAAACCTTGGTTTGATGTTGGTTAATGGATCAAAATCTTATAATACAAATAGGGAAGTTAAATATACATTTGGAGACAAGGATTCTGTAAAACAAGATAATGGAGAGCGTTTATCTGGTTTAACAAGATATGAAACAAAATGAAAAATAAATGATAAATTAAGTAATAAAGACAATATAATTACATATGGTGGTAATTATGCAGATGCTCTTAGTAGTGTAAATTTATTAGATGGAAACAATAAGATAGTCTTATTAAACAATAATTATATATCGAATAAAAAAATAAAACTTTAATAAAAATGGTTCAAATATTATTGTTGGTGGTTTATTAAAAAAATATAACTCCTACAATAAATAATATTTCAAATGATGATAAAAAGATTGAAGATAAAAATAAGCCAACAACTACTATAGATAAAAAAATATTCTAAATTACCAAGTTTTTGCATTTAGTGGACCTATTAAAACTCAAAAAGATCTTGATAAATATATTTTATCAAGATTTGTAGAAGGCATTGAGGAAAAATGGAGAAACTGTAGAATTAGCAAATGATAAAAATAGAAGGTATTTCACAAGGTTTAGACTGTATAATAGAAGATACTGGGTTTAAATTAGAAGGAAACAAAGAAGGTAATAAATATAAATATTATTTAAAACCATCTTTCTTTATGGAAAAATATATTGGAAACGAATATAATAAAAACAGATTTTTGTTAATAATCTAAACCAAGTAAGAGATGATATTCTAAAAATCTCACGCTATGGATTATAAGACAAGATATGAAAAAAATACAAATCTTTTTTTCTGTCCATGTAAAAAGAATATACCCATATAAATCAGTCGCCTCTAATCTTTACAGAGAAGAGTCCTCTGTTCCATATTCCTTATATTGGCATAAGTCAGCTAGTTGTGTAGGGTATTCTTATTACAACAATTTTGCTGCTATATTAATGAAAATACCAAGTTATATGGTTGTAGGAGACACTGGAACACAAGGAAATTATCATGCTGAGAATGTGTTTTTAGATGAAAATGGAGAAACTCATCAATTTAATACAACAGGCTTATCTCCATTTTTATCCAGATTTACCAGATGACATTTTAATTGAAACTCTATTTCCAACAGTAAGGAATTTTTTATTATCCATATAATAATGGTCAAATAAAAAAAGACTGATTATCTTCCAAAAAGACAATCATCAATAACAAAAAGATTTTTATAATTAAAACTTTATCCCCTTTTTTCAAAGGGGATATTTTTTATAAAAAAATAACAATGGTAAATAGATTATCCATTGACAAAATAGATATTTTATAGTATAATATTGGCATACAAAAAGTTTTTCATAAAAATAAAAACGAAGGGAGTTGGAAAAAAATGAAAACAAAAAGTGCAATACTTTCGGTAGCTTTATGTGGCTGTTTACTTTTAGTTGGCTGTGGTAAAAATGAGGATACTTCAAAAATAACAAGAGATTATATGGAGTATAATAACTCTGTTTTAGCAAAAAAATGTTGATGATTTTAAGGATAAGATGGAAACCAAAGAACTCTTTATTGATGTTAAAAATAAGTTCAAAAAAATCCATCTTATGATTTAAATTTAAAATTATCTGATTTAAGGGAGAGATATAAGGATAATACATTTACTGTTGAAACTATAATCCCAAATACAGATTCAGAAAGTTCAACAGCTATAATAAGGTCAAGCCCAAATAATATAAGATAATAAAATAAAGGGAGAGGTAAAAATGATAATTGGTATAGATAACGGAAATTCTCAGACAAAGACAGCAAATTGTGTATTTAAAAGTGGTGTTAAAAAGTCATGATTTAAAGCCACCTATGGCTCTATGATTTAATAATGTTTGATAACAAGTATTACACATTAAAAAAATGAAAGAAGTGTGTATATGAGAGATAAGACATCAACTAATGAGTGTTTTATTTTAACATTATTTGCTATAGCCAAAGAAATTATAGCAAGAAAAGAAGGATATAGACAAGAAGTAGATCTTGCTGTAGGATTACCACCAGAACATTTTTGCAAAAATTACAAAATACATTTAGACAGTATTTTTTTATAAATTTGGACAAAATATAACATTTAAATATAATGATATTATATTTAACATATCAATAAAAAAATGTTTTTGGTATTTCCACAGGCGTATTCAGCTATAACAGAAGGCAAGGCTAATCTTTTAAATGAATTTAATAGGGTTTATATAATTGATATTGGTGGTTATACAACAGATGTTCTTTTAATGGTAGATGGAAAACCTGATTTAACATACTGTAGAAGTTTAGAACATGGTATGATATCATTAGCTAACAAAGTTAAGGCTAGAGTTTCTGAAAGTTTTGATTTAAAGATTGATGATATTCATGTTGAAAAATATATTAATGAATAAGCCTGTTGTGTTTAATGAAGATGTTAAGAAGTTTGTTAGAGAGGAAATCATAAAAGAGACAAATGAAATATTAAATGAACTTCGTGAAATGGGTATAGATTTAAAAGCAGATCCAGCTATATTTATAGGTGGTGGTGCCTTGGCTTTAAAAAGCAATATTGAAAATTCTAAAAAGGTATCAAAAACAGAATTTATTCCAAATATTTCAGCTAATGCAGTAGGCTATGAAAAACTTGCTATGTCAATCATAAATAGATAATATTTTTCTAGTTTGGTAGCCAGTTTGCAGCTCATGTAATTTTACATGGCAGTAAGACCTCAAAATTACATGGTCGATTACTACATTATTTGTAGTAAACAGGGTGTGCTAGGTACACTACTGTAGTCCAAATAAGGTAATAGGTATAATATACCCTAGAAACCGAAACGTTTTTATTGTTACTATACAAATAGTAAAGAAGGAACTAGTTATATTAATTAGAAATCTCAGCAGTGGTGGGTGGGCTGGACCTGTTGGGATTGATTTTTGGAGATGATTTTTATGGACAAGATTACGTTTCAGTTAACATTTAAAACCAGAAACTCAAGAGGAAAATAGATATAGTAAATAAAATATCAAAAATGGGTAGAAAGAAGTCTAAATTTATTCTTTCTGCCCTATTAAATAAAAATAAATCTTGATGATGAAAAATGTTAATTATGATAAAATAAGACAGATAATAAGAGAGGAATTGTCTAATTTTGAATTTGATAAAAACAGACAATATAATAGAAAAAAAGAAGAAAATATTACAACAAAAAGAAGATAATAATACTGACTTATTACTTAGTGGATTATCTGCTTTTTGGTGATTTTAGGGGGTTAAAAAAATGGCTAATAAAAAAATGTAAATAAAGTGTTTGTTAGTAAGATATGCTCATTGATTTTTCTTATTAAGTATATTAAGTTTATTTTATTCTGGATATAAAATAATGAGTTCTGATAATAACTTAAATACTTATTTTTTTAGGATATAAACCCATAATTATAAATAATGATCAAATGGGAGAAGCTCTTCCTAAGTATTCAGTAGCAATAGCAAAAAGAAGCTGGGTTAGTAGATGAATTTAAAAAGATGATATAATAGCATATATTAATTCAGAAAAAAATAACAACACATAGGATAGTAAAAAAATAAAAGGAAATTCAGTTATAACAAAGGCTGATAAGTCATATGATAATGACCCTTATGAAATAAAAAGACGATATAAAAAGCAAAAATTGTTGGTAAAAACACCAAGATTATTATTTTTTTAAATTATAAGATTTTTGATTTTTATAAAAAGTAGCAGGTGATTAAATTGATAGTATTAAAAATAGATTCAAAAGAATTTATATGAAGTGATAGAAAAATAGAAAGTTTAGGGTTAGATATATCAGATTCTTATGTAGAAAAAAAGATATGATAGCATTAAATGAGGTTTTTCAGAAAGTCTCTAAAAAGAATAGATCAAGAATTTTTGATAGATATATTAAAAAGCGACCTAATAGATGAAATTCCATATTCAGAATATAGATTATGGATTAAAAATTTCTTCATTAAAAGAACTTAGAGAAGAATATTCCTTAGAGATAATGGATAAAATATTAAGAAGAGAAATATTCGATATGTTAAGTGTTGAAGATTTAGATATATTTGCTGGATTTGATATATTAAATATATTAAATAATATGGAAATTAATTATAGCTTTCCACTAAGTACAAAAAGATAGATTTAAGATAACAAATAATGTAAGATCTTTTTAATAGAAAAATTATGAAGATAGCTTATGGAAAAATAGAAGAATTAAAAAATCATATAGAATCTTTGTATTTAGTAAAAAGATGAAATTCTTAAAAACAAATAAAAACAACATTAAAGAAAAATAATTGAGAAAAAAAGAGGATAATTCTTTAAAGGTAGAAGAAGATTTAAATATTTTAGATGCTGACATTCCAGATACTCCAGATACTCCAGATATTGAAATGCCAGACATCCCAGATATTGATTTTTCCAGATATACCAGATGTTGAATTACCAACTGATATAATAGAAGATAAAAAGAACACAATAAGAGACTGGAAATTCTGTATTTAGGGAGAGGAAAGCCTAATTTATAATACAAAAAGAAGAAAGCTTATTTACTGAGTTTCTTCTTTTTATTTTCTGAAAAAGAATTGTGGTTTGGTTGGTTTCGTGGTATAATATAGGTATATAATAAGTATTTAATTTTTATTTTTAAATCCTAGGTCCCAACTAGGTAGAAGGAGAGAAAAATGGAAAAGATAATAGGACTTTGTAAGGGTAGACACGAAATAGCTGGAGTTGAGGAATATATATTCCCCAATGAAGTTAATCCACTAGATCTTAATGGGATGAATATTCAGATTCATGAAGCATTAAAAAGATGCTGATGCGGTAAGGTTATATGTAACAGGTTTAACTGTTGCATGTACTCAGGTTATTGCATACTGTATTTCTAATTTAATGCCAATCACTTTAATGCATTATAACAGAGATACTGAGGAATATTATCCTCAGACGGTTTTATCTTATGATCAAGTTTTTACTGCTAAGTTTGATTATGGAATAAAGTCTTTATAATAGAGCTATTTAGCTCTATGCAAAATTTGATTAAATTAAATTAGTTAGGTTTATATGAGTTTTATAACTAAACATAATATAAATATGATCCATACCTGAATTAACCTCTATTACCTCTAGTCTCTATTTTTCTTCAAGTAAACGCTTAGTTTTTAATAAGATATTTTTAATCTCCAACTATTACAGGATGTCTGTATTTTTGTAACTATAACCAAATGAAATTTTAAATCAAATACGCTATATTGACAAAAATAGTATTTTTTTATGTTATAATATATTTATATTATAAAAAGGAGAATTGTCAATATGAAGGTTACGACTAGTTATAAGGTTAAAATTGTAAAATCAAAAGACTATACTTAATGAAACAGTTAGGCTTTATCGTGATGCCTTAAGTTTGATAATTCAAATTATTAATAAGGAGTGGTCTAATTTAGCAGAAGTTAAACCCACAAAACGTAAATATAATTTTTATAGAGGGTTTAATTCATGAAAACCAAACTTAATCCTAACCCTAAATATAAAAGAGTTTGACCTTCGTTTTTACAAGTTCCCAACTTATTTAAGAAGGGCTGCTGTAGCCAAAGCTTACGGTATTGTGTCTAGTTATAGGTCAAACCTTGATAATTGGGAAAAGAAAAAGTTAGGTAATAAACCTAGGTTACAAATTAAGCATATAGTTTATCCATGTCTTTATTATGAAAATATGTTTAAACTTGATAGTTATAAGGCAAGAATAAAGGTTTATCATAAAAAAGACTGGGTTTGGATAAATGTTAATCTTAGGAAAAGTGATATTGATTATATTAATAGACATAAGTTTAATATAAAAACCATCTGCTCCAATAGTAGAGAAAAGAAATAATCGTTATTATTTAAGATTTAGCTTTGATGAACAAGTCGATCTTATTTCAAATGATTTAATTAACAAAGTCTTAGCTGTTGATCTTGGACTTGGTACTGATGCGACCTGTTCGGTTTTAGATATGAGAGGCACTGTCCCTAAATAGGAAGTTTATTAACTTTCCAAGAGAAAAAGACCTTTTATACAGAAACCTTAACAGGATTAAGGCTAAACAATCTTTAGGATCAAGAAAGCTAAATAGGATGTGGCAATTAGTTAAAAATGAGAATATGGATTTAACATCTAAGATAGCTAATGAGATAATAGGCTTTTGCTATAGAAAAATAAGGTTGATGTTATCGTATTTTGAATACTTAGATTTTACTGGTAAAAAGAGGATTAGTAAAAAAACAAAGGGTCCATCATTGGAAACATAAAGCCTTAATTAATATAGTTTCTAACAAAAGCTCATTTACTTAAAATGAGGGTTTCTACTGTTAATGCTAAAATACATCAGCTTTTAGCATTTGATGGTTCTGGTAAAGTAAAGCGTGGTTATGAAGGGTTATATTCAATAGCTAAGTTTACTACAGGTAAAATATATAATGTGGATTTATCGGCATCATACAATGTGAGGTGCTAGATATATTATTAGGTATAAATTAAAAGCCTTGCCTGAAAAAGGAGAGGTCTTTAGTAGAGGTAAAAAGTTCCTTTACTTAAAGCAAGAACCCTTTGCACTTTGTCTACGCTAGTCGATATGGTTAATGTGCTAGATAGCCTAGTTGCTGCCTAGATTACAGGGCTAATATTATGTAGATAGACATTGATTCTTATGTGTTGGAATTAGTTGAAACACTAGTCGCACATTAAAAGGCTCCATCTATAAAAGTCAAAGGCTTTTTAGGTGGTGAGGTTCACAAAGGTGAAGTTATCACAAAAGAAATTTTGGAAGATACCTATGAAACATATCAACTTTGGGAAGCTTCTCAAGATTGCAATTTAGAATATTCTTCAAAGATTTTCTCTGTTGATGAACTTAGGGAAGAGGCTGTAACAAATAAATGGTTAAGTGAAGATGCTGCAAACTCAATAGATACTGAATCCCTTGTGAATCTTTTTGAAAACTATGGCTTTACAGTTTGGAGAGTTTAAGTAGAAAACACTAAAAAAGAGCCATTTGGCTCTTTTTTTATTTAAAATAATTATTATTTTTTGAAAAAACATTAGATACTTTATAATTAAGATAAGCTTCAATATGTGCTTACACATATCTAAAAAAATCCACTTAATTCATGCTTTGTAAAAAGATACTCAATAAAAGCTTTCTTGCTTTTTCAAGAGATATACCATTTGTCTTAGGGTTTGTTTTTTTCCAGCACCTTTTACAGCCTTTTAAAAATACAATCCCATTATTATTTTTTTATTTAACATAAAATTCATGTTAAGTCCACGGTATTCTGGCTTACCATCTGGTCTAGCTTTTTCCTTGTGCCTGTAATCTCTGTGCAGATGTACCACCCTGTAATAAATTAACATCTAAAGGATAAGCATTTTGCCCTTTGTTTTTAAAATTTTTATAAGCTTGATTTAAATAATCTTTATTTCCAAGCAATCCATTATAAATTCTATAAAAGTCTTCAAAATTCATATATATATCAATAGTTTGCTTTTGATCTATTAGTATTTTTATCAAACTTAACAAAAGTAAACACTATCTTACCTATATCAAAAAGAACGCATACTAGCTGACATTATTGAATCAGCACCAAACTTTTCAGTTATAAACATCTGCTTTTAATCTTTCTATATTTCCATTATCTTTAGAGTTATTTACATTACCAGTGAAATTATTCTGATTATTGAAACCATTATTTGTATATTGCATATTATTGTATCCATAGTTATTTACATTGTTGTTCATATTATTATACATATCTATTCTCCTTATATAAAATATATTACTTTTTTCTTTTTCTATAAATATATTATAACATAAAAAATGGGTATTTGTCAATAACTAAATGTGTATTTTATTAATTATAAAAGTTGGCATATATTGACAAAACAGTGTTTTTGTAGTATAATGTTTACTATAAAAAAATATAAAAAAATAGATATTCAGAATATAATAAAAATAAGAAAGGATAATTTAAATGAGAACGCCAACAAAATGGATAAAAATTTAAAATGAAAATAAATTAACATCAGAAATGCTTTATTGTGCATATATTCATTAAATAAAAAGGGCTAAAAAATTGTAGAGATAAAAAGAATGAATATAGAGGATATGTTAGAAATTCATATTTTGAAAAATATCAATCAAAAAAATGGAAGATTATTATAAGAAAAAGATTATTTGATTAAAAATTATTAACTCCAATATGCATACATAAACAATTGGTTGGTTATAAAAAGTTAGGGTTTATGATTATGATCCTGATTATAAAAACTTCTGAGAAAACAATCAAAAATATTGTTTGGGAAAATTGTTATTTTAGCTATGACGAATATAGGTATGTTCATGATTATGAAATCAAAAATAGTCCTATAATTTTTGTATTTTTATTTTTATGAAATGGAAAATGGGAGTTTTCACCTTCCTATTGTTGAAGATGAAATTAAAAATTGGAAATTGGAAGTTAAAAGCATATCAAGTGATTTTTAAGACATATGGAAGAGATATAGGTGATTTAATATCAGTTCAATTTGTTGATAAGGTTATCAATAAGATTAAAAATGGTGAAATAGAAAAAGTTGGTGGTTTAAATGAAAAATACTAATATTAACAATATTAATATTTTGCTTATTTTCAACTTCTATAAAAGCAGAAAATATAGATTTGGATTTCAATAACATAAAAAGTAACAAAAAGAAAATTATATGTACACAGGAGAAATAAAAATAGAAAAATTTATGCTTTAATAGATAAAGATACTGTAATATATACATTTGATTTTAAAGATTCTTTTATTGGAAATAATATAAAAATTTAACTAAAATAAAAGTAAAAGACAAAAATAGAGAATAAGATAAAAACAACTAAACAAAATGAAAATAAAGATTATTCAACTAAATTTTTAATTATAAATATAGGTGCATTTGGTGTTACTATATTTAGTATTTTAAATTTAATAAAAAAATGAGAAAAATAAAATAAATAAAAAGAACCTAATTAAAGGTTCTTTTTATGCACTAAAAGGTCTAACATAAAATAATGGTTTAGATCCATAGCTAACACTTGTTTTAATTATACCAGCTCTTGGGCTTGATGCGTGAATCATCTTACCTTCTCCAACATATATACCTACATGTCCATTAAAACAAACAATATCACCTGGTTTAGCATCTTTCATGTGGTATATTCTTTTACCTGCATTTCTTTGATCCTTAGATGTTCTTGGTATATTTATACCATATTTTTATATAAACTTGATGTAAAACCTGAACAATCAACTGCAACACCTAATTTGCTTTGCACCCCACATATCTACCACCAAGGTAATTATATGATTCTTTTGCTATCTTTTCACCAATGGTTTCTTTATGCGTAGCTTTTTATTGTCTATGTTTTTAATATTTTCTTTATTTTTCAAAAAGGCTACCACCCTACAACTATATTTTTATTATTTTTTTATCAATATCCTTTTTCTGTTTTTGCCAAAAATAACATTCATATTATTGTCGATATTTAATAGCGATATAGCTGATATTGCATCTGCAAAATTCCTTCCATCTACATATATATTTTTGGTAGAACCAGTTAATGTTGCTATTTTTTTCACTTGTCTCATAACGATCTTTACCTTCTATTCTTTTTGAATTATTAATTTTTTTCATCAACATTAGAATTTATAGTTCCACCAACTATTAAAACTTCTGAATTATTATTTTTTATTTATTTCCTATAGTATTATCATCAACATCTTTATCTACAAGATAAATAGGTGCTTTATTTTTAGCTGAATAACTTGTAGCACTTAATGCATCTACTAAATTTTCTGTAACTACAGCTTTGTCTGATTCATTTTTTTAATTGATCTGTAACTTCTTTATTTAATTCCTTACCTTCTTTTTTCTATTTTTCAACCTCTGTATTAATCTTATCTTCTATTGCTACATTACCAACTATAATTGTTTTCTTTACTTTCAAATCTTCTATTTTTATTTAAAACTTTTTCGTCTTTATTTGAGTTAACAAAGTGCAACAGGTGCATTATATTTAGACGCAAGGTTACATGCATTAATTATTTTTTTCCTTATTCTTACCATCCACTAAAACAATGGTTTCAGAAGATTCTATCTTATCAAGAACTTTTAGAGATGTTTCATATCTATCATCTCCTTTTATCACCTCAATATTATCAGCTTTTTGACACTCCATAGCTTGTACTTGCTAAAAAAACAAGCCTAATAAACATACTTTTAATTATCCTCTTTTTTTATTTTTAAAATCATACTTCAATTCCTTTTCCTGTTATATTTTTGTTACAAATAATAAAAATATATTACAATTTGTAACCATTTACTATAATAACATAAAAATATTTTTGCAAGTTTTACTAAAAATAAAATGACAGGGGTTTAAACCCTGTCATCTGTTTTTCCTATATTTTTCTTGCAAAAATCTTGCTGACTTTTTGAATTTTGTAATCCTCAACTTCTGAATATTTATACGACACAAAACATCATTTTTTCCCACCACTTGTCTTAAATTCAATTCTTTTTCTCATAAGCATTTCTTGCTGTTTTTAGAGTTATAACCAATTCCATTTTTATTATCAAGAATTTTCCAGATCCATTAACGATTATATATTTAGATTTATTATATTTTTTTCAGTAAGCTCATCAGATAAAACTATTTCATAATCTTCATATTTTCATTTTTTTCTCCCATTTATTTTTCACTCTCTTTCTTTTCTTTCTTTTTTAATTATATCATAAATTTGCCGATTTGTAAATATGCAACCTGTAATAAAAATATTTTATTATTTTTTATAAAAAGTATTGACAAATATTTAAATTTATTATATAATGTATATGTAAATAAGATAAATAATATTTTTGTAGCAGTATTTTTGGCTTACTTCACAAATTTGATAAAATATACAATACATAAATTTACACAAACAAACTTAAAAGTAAATCTAAGTTTTTGCCAAAGTTAATAATCACAAAAAAATATTTATAAAAAAACAAATACACTTATAGCAGAAAAAGTGAGTTACTTCTTCTATTTAGGTAAAAATAAACACTTGCTTTTTAATATTCATAGGTTTTATTTATTTTTATTGTGAGTTTTTTTCTTACAATAATTTTATGTTTAAAATTATAAGAAGCCTATTTGGGTTTCTTATTTTTATTTTATAAGGAGAAAAATATGTCAAAAAAATATCTAATTTAGTTAAATCTCAAAATAAAGAAAACAGAGAAAAAGCTGTTTTAAATTTTTATGGGTGGTAAATCTTTTAAGTTAAATCCAATAGACACTCTTAAAATGGTTGCAGCATCATCAATTTTTGGTGAACCCGCATATTACAGGGATGGAATTAAAGAAAAAAATAATAATTATAATCCTCATTATGTTCCAATTTTTAACATAAAAAGAAAAAAACATCTAATTTTATGGAAAGAATAATAGATGAGGCACTTGATTATAATTTTAAAGAGACTTTAGAATTAGCAGTAACACTTCGTTTGTCATATAATATGAGACTTAATCCTCAGATCATAATGGTTAGAGCATCAATTCATCCAAAAAGACTTGAGTTTACAAGCCAAAACGAAGGTGAGTTTAATAGAATAAACTCACTAGTTATGAGAAGAGCTGATGAACCTGCCTCTCAAGCAGCTTACTACATTTACTTAAATGGTGGTAAAAAGTAAAATACCAAATATACTAAAAAGAAGCTGGGCTAAAAAGTTAGAGTCTTTAAATAAATATCAAGTAAATAAATATAAAAATCATGAGATAGGAATGATAGATACTGTAAGATTGTGCCATGCAAATTCACCTGTTTTATCAGAACTTATGAAAACTGGAAAAGTTTCAGTTGAAGATGATACTAAAACTTGGGAAAACTTAAGAAGCGAAGGTTTAAGTTGGGATGAAATCTTAAATACTATTAAGATGCCGCACATGGCTCTACTTAGGAATTTAAGGGGCATTTTCACAGAAATTAACAATGAAGATTTAGCCAAGGATATTTTTAAATTATTTAAAGTCTGGCGTTTTAACTTCTAAACAGTTCCCATTTAGATATAAAAGTGCATATAATGCAATAGAAAAATCTAATGTTAATTTCAAGTCACTTGTTTTGGAAACATTAGAAGAGTGCATGGATATTTCACTTAATAATATGCCTAAATTAAAAGGTAAGACAATATGTTTAAGTGATAACTCTGGTTCAGCATGAGGGAACATTCAATAGTGAATACGGTTCTCAAACTGTTGCTAATATTGGAAATTTGTCATCTGTAATTACAGCTAAAAATTCAGAAGATGGATATGTTGGTGTTTTTGGTGATAAATTGGAAATTACTAATATAAATAAAAGAAATGGTGTTTTTATCTGATGCTAAACATGTTGATTTATTAGGATCTGGTGTTGGTGAGGCAACAGAAAATGGTTTATGGTTATTTTTTAAAGATGCCATAAATAATAAGGTCCATTGGGATAATGTCTTTATATATTCAGATATGCAAGCTGGTAGAGGGCAGCTATATGGTAAAGATGAATCTGAATATAAGGATTATTGTTATGATACACACTATATAGATTTACATAAGTTAATTGATAAATATAAAAGTGAAGTAAATCCAAAGCTTAATGTTTACACGATACAAACTGCTGGTTATGATAATATTATAATTCCAGAATATTATCATAGATTGACAGTCTTGACTGGTTGGACTGGTAAAGAATTGCTGTTTGCTAGTGAAATTAATGAACAATGGAATAAAATAGAAGATAGAGCTTTATAAGCTCTATCTTTTTATAAAAAAATTGTATTTTTGTTTATTTTTATGATATAATATACATACGATAAGTATTTAATATAGATAATATTTTTTTAAAAACCCTAGTAACCCAAACTAGGTAGAAGGAAAGAAAAATGGCAAAATATGCAAGATTAGAACTAATGGCTGAATATGATTCAAGGGATTCTTTTTACAACAAAGCTTATGTGGATGTATTTCCATTAAAGAAGACATTGTTTTTCTTATGGTTTTGAAGTGATGACTATATCTTCAAGGGAGAAATTCTTGATTTTTCCGATTGAAGAAGATCACCTTAGTCAAACAACTCTTAGACACATAAGAGAATTTCTTAGACAGGAAATTGATGCAAGTAAAAAAATGGTCTAAAAAGAAATTCTTGAAATCAAAAAGAAATCTAGAAAAGAAAGAAGAAAAAGAAAATGAAGATTTAAAATATTTTCTTGATATTTTTGAAAACAAAACTATAAGTTATTTTTTTGACATTTGAAAGTTCTATCTTTATTGAAAAAAACTAGAGAAAACTCAAAAAAATATCTTAATTAGAAGATTAGAAAAAGAATATGAAAAAAATATTAGAATCGTTAATAATTAAAGATTCTGAATATGGAGAAGAATTACTTTTTATAGTAAATAAATTAATTTTCTATGTAGAAAAATGATTTATTGTCAAATTATTCGCATTTTAATCTTTTGATAAATTTTTGAATCTATTATAGAAGAAATATCATTAGAAGATAATTTTTCTATACTTGAAAGTGTAGATTCTTTTTGTTAAAAAAATTATAATAGCCTAAAAAAAGAAAGTCTTAATAATAAATAGACTTTCTTTTTTTATTCTTGGAAATTTATAATAAGAAATATTTTTGACTCATATATAGCAATCTTCCATCAACTACCACCTACCTTAGTAAGCAGCTTGCAAACTCTCATCTAGTACGAACGTTTTAACAACTCCTATGACTTAAAAAAACAAGTTTACATAAGGGCAGGTTGACAGCTACCCTATAACAAACCATATGAGACTTGTTACATTACTTTTTCAAAAGTGGGTTTTGGGTTTCCACTATTATAAAGAGTTCCTAAGAACTGAATATTCATAGCTGCTGCACGATCATCATTTGTTTTATAAGAACAAGCCTTACAATAAAATTCATGTTTGTTTTTATCACGATTTTTTGCATCAATTAATCCACATTTTGGACAACGTTGGCTAGTATAGTGAGCATCACAAGTAACTACTTGTGAACCCTTACTAATTGCTTTATAAGTTAACTTTTGTTCAAAATCGTAAAAAGCCCATGAATGGTGTTCATAACGATCTTTCTTAGCACGCTTTGAAGCAGTATCAAAGGTTACATTTGTTAAATCCTCTAAAGTAAATATTGTGCCACTACCATAATAGTTAACGAGTGTCTTAGATAGTTGATGATTTACATCACTCATCCAACGGGATTCTCGCTGACCAATAGCTTCTAATCTACGTTTAGCTGATCTGGTGTTTTTAGATTGTAGCTGCTTACGCAAACGCTTATAGTGTCTACGTTTCTGTAAAATAGCTTTACCACTAACAAATGTAGTTTTACCTTTTTCATCATAGATGGTTAACAACTGTCTTAAACCACGATCAATTCCAACCACATGAGATACTTTAAATTCAGGTTCTTCAACTTCCTTAGTAACAGCAATATGTAAGTACCAGTGTTTCCCAGACTTCAAAACCTTAGCAGTACCCAATTTCCATGAACCATCAAAATATTCTTCCCAACCATTAAAGATAGGATTTACAATCACACGACCATGAATTGTATTTAAAGACATAGTATTATCATCCTTATGTGAATAATCACGGTTACGAACCAAATCAAGTTGTGGTCGTTTAAACTCAATCGGTTTCCACAAAAAATCTAAATCTTTATTCACATAGTTTTTGACCTGTTTACCATGGTTATCTTTTTTATAACCATCCCAAACACGTTCTTTTCGTAATTGGGTTTGAACACTACGATATCTAGCAATTACACTGCGAATGCAGGATTGAGCCATTTGTGACTTTAAACCAAATTTAAAGCGTAAATCCTTATAGAGAAGTTTTACTAAGGTTGTTGTATTCATTGGAAAGTTGTTATTAAACATGTATTCTGATACAAAATTACAACCTTGTCTAAATACTTCTTGAGAATCAACCATCTTGGATACATCCTGACTATTTTGAAAAATAATGCGTGATTTAATTGTACGACTAATCTCAATTGTTCCCATATCTAAACTCCTTTCTATTAGTTGTTTCATAAGTAAATTATGCCATAATTAACTTATGAAGTCAAGATAAAACCTTGTTAAAATAAAAATATATATCAATTCCTCACCTCATTATAAAAGCAACAGTTTTATTGAGAGTTTTAAATATGAAACGAAAGATCTTTTTATTAAAAAAACTAAAGAAATATTATAAAGAAAAATTAACTTTATTATACAATAGAGAATTGGAATTTATTGAAGATGATTCAATTTATCTAGAAGAATCTTTACTTATATTAAGGGAGATTATTTATTATGTTAATGAAGATTTTTTCAAACGACAATTATTTAAAGTTATGTTTTAAACTAGATGAAATTATAGATGAAATTTCTAGAAGAAGATTTTTACTTTTATTTGACTCAATAAGTTTTTATTGAGAATTGGAAGTAAAATATTAATATTAAGAAGAAACTATATAGTTTCTTCTTTTTTTATTAATATAATATTACATCAAAGAAAGCCTTAATAGTAAATAGACTTTTTTTATGTTCTGAAAAAGAATTGTGGTTTGCTTTTGTTTCGTGGTATAATATAGGTAGGAGTAAGTATTTATATAGATTAATTATTTTTTTAAATCTACAGTACCCAACTGTAGTAGAAAAGGAGAGAGTTATGAATAAAAAAGAGAACTATTAAATGAAAAGGTTAAATTTAAAACTTGGCTAAGAGATTTGTTTTATCAAAATTTCAACCAAGCACCAGAAAAAGCCACATATGATACTTTTGATAGTTTTTTTATGCAATACTAGGATATGATTATGAGTTAGAAGATCAATTGCAAAAGATTTAATATTAATTGCACATCTGATTTACAAGACTTATTTTACAACTAAAACTAAAGATATTAACAAGATCGTATTAGAGTTATTTGATTCTTTATTTGAAGGTTCAAGTTTTGTTGATAATGACTTTAGAATAAAGATTAAAAAGTCAATCAAGAAGAAAAAAATCCTTATTTATTAGAATTAATATCTAAATGTATGTTGGAGAACCAAAAGCAAAATATAGTAATGTTGATTTTTTTCTTTTACAGATATTAAACATATTTTTTTATACATATATTTTTAACGAAATTGTTTCAAAAGAATATATATGTAATATGGGCTGGGATGAAGAATATTGTGATTATATAATAGAAGCCTTTTTATGCCTTCCTGTCTGCTTATCAAACAGACAATTGTTTGTTATTTTTTTATCTATTTCTGATATAATTAATATTATTGGTGAATGTGATGGAGATAATCTTCTTGGGATTTATGATGAGAAATATTTTTGACTCGTATATAGCAACTTTCCACAATTATTGTTGTTTTAGCGAAATCCCTAACGGAATAGTTTTTAGGAAATTATTACAAAACAAAAAGATGGTAATATCGTTATAGACATTCAGTTGTAAAAGATTAAAAAGAACCTATATAGGTTCTTTTTTGTTTAAACACAAAAAACAGCCCCAGTTAAAACAAATAGCTAAGGCTGTTTTTCCTATTTTTAAGGCAAGGTTTTAATGAGTACACTATTATTATATAATAAAAAAACAAGAAAAAGTCAAGAGTTTTCTATAAAAAAATATAAAAAAATATTTAAGTATATATAAACCTACAAATATATATATTTACATATTGACAAATTTACAAATATATGTTATAATTAAGTAAAAAAATAATAAATAGAAAGGTAGATGAAATATGAATAAAGTTAAAATTAGAAACCGATTAATAGAGGTTATGAAGGAAAAAGGTTTAAACACTAAGGATTTAAGTGAGGTTGCTGGACTTAATAAATGTACAATCTCACACCTTAGAGGAAAGTCAACCCTTAACACAACGTCTATAGAAACACTAATTAAGCTTGCTGATGCACTTAATGTTAAGCCAGATGACTTATATGAAATTATAGAAGAATAGTTGGTGTTTTAATATGAGAAGAAATACGATTTTTTTACCAAAAATTAAAAAAACTTACTTTACTTACTTTTTATTGGTTTTTATATTTACTGGCTTTTAGGATTTTTTTCATATCAAAAAGATATAAAATATGATATAACAAAAAAATATCTAAACCTATAATGCCATCAATAATATATGATAAAGATAAAAATGTAATAATGGAAGTAAAATCAAATAAAAAAAGCAAGAATGGGTCAAAATTAATGATATCCCAGATAGGGTTAAAAAAATGCTTTCATATCTATAGAAGATAAAAAGATTTTTATAGTCATGATGGTATCGACTTTATAACAACCACTAAATCTATAATTAAAAAGACTTACAGGTCAAGAAAGTGGTGGTGGTTCGGGAATAACACAACAGCTAGTTAAAAATATTTACTTAACACCAGAACAAACTTTAAAGCGTAAAATTCAAGAAGCAATAATTTCACTACAAATTGAAAGAAAATTAAGTAAAGATCAAATTTTTAGAAGCTTATTTAAATAATGTGTATTTTAGTGAAGGTATATATGGTGTCAAAGTTGCTGCTAAAGATTTTTTGGTAAAGATTTAGATCAACTAACAATAAGAGAATCGGCAACATTAGCTGCTGTAATTAACTCTCCTGAATTTTATAATCCAAGAACAGCAAAAATATGTTAAAAAAAGATATGGAAGAATTAAACAAAAGAGTTAATAATGTTATTTTTTTCAATGCATAATCTTGGTTATATAAGTGAAGATGAAGCAAATAAAAGCTTACAATGATCCATTGTTTGTAAAAAGGATGGTTATAAGCCAGAAGAAAAATATATAAATATCCACAATTTGCTGAATATGTATTATCTGATGCTATAAATAGCATTTTTAGACAATAGAAATTTATCTCATAGCAATAGAAATTTTAGAAAAGTTCGTGAAGAACTTGAAACAAGTGGATATAAAATAATGTCAACAATTAACTCAGACATTCAAAGTAAATTACAAACAACAGTAGAAAACTGGAACTATTATCCAATATTGGTTAATGGTAAAAAAACCAGAAGTTGCAAGTGTTGTTATTGAAAAACGGAACAGGTAATATAGTAGGTATGGTTGGTTCAAGAAAAGAACCTACTCAAAAAAACACTCTCAATAGAGCTGTTTATTCAAAAATACCTGTAGCCTCAATAATAAAACCATTATCAATATATGCTCCTGCATATGAGAATAGTACTTCTCCTGGTTCTATAGTTTTTAATGCCAAAGAAAAAATAGAAGGATATGATGAATATGATCCATATCCAGATGGAGATCTTGGTCCAGTTGGATTTATGACTTATCGTGAGAGTTTAAATCATTCTTATAATATTCCAGCAGCAAGAATACTTGTTGATAAAGTTGGCTTTAAAAATTCAATAAATTATTTAAAAAAGCTTGGATTAAAAAATGTTAATGAAAATGGTGGAGAATTAGTGATGGGAACAACTTCTCAGTCTGTTCTTGATATGGCTGGTGCTTATCATACATTGGCTAACAATGGAGACTACATTAAGCCTAATTCTATTATAGAAATAAGAGATGCTAATGATAATTTATTTATAAAAAAAGAAACCACTTAAAAGGTCTGTTTTTAGTAAAGAAACAGCAGATCTCATAACTGATTCAATGAGAAGTGTTGCAACAGAAGGATCTGGTCAAAATGCTCAAATTCAAAAATTTTTGATATAGCAGTAAAAACAGGAACACATAATGATAAATCAATAACTTTTTGCTGGTTATAGTCCATATTATACATCAGCAGTATGGATAGGAGATGATAAATATACCAGTTTTGAAGGTAGTCCTCATCAAAGGATACATTAGCTTATATGTGGGGGCTTATATGGATAAAATTCATTATGGACTTCCTTTTAAAGATTTTTGAATATAGTGATGATATAACAAAGGTTAATTTATCTAATATAACAGGTGAAATTGTAAAATGAGAAAAATGGAATACAATATGGTTATATATGTTGATTTAATTAATAGGAAATTAGCACCTAATCTATTTAATAGAGAAAAAAATTTATTAATGGTAAAAAAATATGTAGTTATCAACAAAAATGATGATTTGTATAAGATAAACCATTCTTTAGTAAGAGATAAATTTAAAAGAATATTTTTCCAATAAATTAAGGTCCTAGTTTTTTTACTAGGTCCTTTTATTCTATTGCAAAATATATATATTTATGTTATAATTTTGGTAAAATAAAAATAAAAAAAGGGGGATAAATGATTGGATTACAAAAACTATAGAAAACGAATAAAAATAAATCTGCAACAGATATTTTTTTAATCAAAAATCAATATCAAGCTCTATAGTAAAAAAAATAGAGGATGATATTACAAAAACAAGTAAATACTAAAAATGTTTTTGAAGAAAAGAATAAAAAGATATAGAATCTTTGGATTTAAAAAAATGAAAAGATAAAGAAGAAAACATTGAATCATCTAGTTTTGAAAAACCAATAAAAAAATGATAATGAAGAAAAATATAGATAATATTATTAAAGATGAATTTGATTTTTTTCATCTATTGATATAAATGATGATAGTGATGATAATGCAGGTAGAAAAAAATAAAATCTTCTATAACTAAAAATGATATAAAAAGAAAAGAAAAGAAAGAAAACATCATTAATAAACAAAATATCAAAAATTTGATAAAGGTAAATCTCAAAAATAAATGGATAAAAAAAGAAATGACAATGCTGAAATTATAGAAGATGAATCTTTTTACAAAATAGAAGATTCTATGTGTTATACTGTCAAAACAAAAAGCAATTTTGATTAAAGCTTTATTTGAAATGAATAATGATGACTCAAATCAAAGGCATTATCTAAGAGATTTAATTTCTTATATAGAAGAAAAATGATTTTTGGATTGAAGATGAACTTTTAAATATTGATGAAGAAGCAATTGACCTATGCGAAGAACTCCTAAAACCACAAGATAATGCAAGAGGTATACATAAAAAGTGAAAAACTATACTCAATAGCAAGAAGGGTTCTTGATGAAAAATACTTATCCACGATTATTAAAAGATCCTACTGATAAAGAGATCTCATGGTAGTAAAGAAACTCATTGGTTTAATGTTGAAAAACACTACTAAGAGCTAATTTAATGTGGATAACGAAATTAATACCACTTAAAAATTTTTAGAGAAACTTTTTCAAATAGACATTCAACAAACTTTTTATGCACAAAATATACAGTATGCTGGTGCAAAAAGTATAATTCTTTTTTCTAAAAAAAGAACAGATGGTATCGGATTTATTAAAAATTATTATAAAATTCACAACAACATTTATTGTTACAACAATGATAATAGTTTATATATTTGCATACTCTAAAACCTAGAATGATATATAAGGATTCAATTTCTAAATTTAATAGTGGTTCATATACAGAAGCATTTTTAGGATTTAATAAAATAACAAATTATAAAAAAATGCTAATGTTTTTAGCTGGACTTTCTTTTGGAAGAAGTTTAACTAGAAGATAAAAATTTAAAAAGCAGAAGATATTTTTAAAAAGCTAGAAAATACAAAAGGTGAATTACCATCAGGCGTAACAATAGCAATGGAAATGATGGAAAACAAATACCAAGAAGCATTATATCTGTATTCAGAAAATAAATATCAAAAAAAGTAGTGATATTTTTGAAAAATAATAGATTATAAGGATTCAAAGAAATATTACGATAAAATAAATTATTATTTAGCTGATAAAGATTTTTGAAAATGGTAATAAGTATGAAGCTATGGTAAGATTTAATCAAATAAAAATATAAAGATGCAAATGAAAGGTCTAAAAAAATATAGCTGAATCTTTCTATTTAGATGCTTTTGATTTATATAATAAAAAGAATATAAAAAAAGCAGCTAAAGAATTTGAAAAAGTTAAATAAAGTAAATTACAAAGAGGCATCTAATATGGTGTATCAATGTTCTTATAAAGAAGCTCTTAATTCTTTTAAATGATGGTAAATTTACTGAATCAATAAAAAAAGTTTGATGAAAATATTACTTTTAAAGATTCAAATTCTTTAATTTCGAAGCTAGATATAGGCTTGGTAAAAATTTATTTGAATATGATCCTGTAAAATCAATAGCAGAATTTGAAAAATTGAAGGTTATAAAGATTCTGATAAATATTTATTATCACCAAAAATAGCACTATTTGGACGTTGGAAAGTTGACAAAATAAATGATACAAAAAGTTAATAACACAACTATTGATTTTTAATGAAGATTATAGTATTAATTCAAATAAAGAACTTTTTAAATCTAGCAAAAAGCAAATGAAAAATATGAATTTAAAGATAATAAATTTATATTAGGTGATATGAAATTAGAATTAAAAATTGAAGATTTTTAATAATATTTACTTATCTGCTATTAATGGGAATAAAAACCATATATAAACTAGAAAGATTATTAACTCTTCGTGAACTATTAGTTGATAAAAATAAAACTAAAGAAGTATTAGGAGAAGAAAGTACTGATACAAAAAGTTGATAAGTTAATAAAAAAACTTTTATAGAAATGAAAGTTGGTAAAAATGATAATGAATCTAAAACTAGAAAAAGAAATAAAAATAAAAAAATGAAAAAAAGAAAAATAATAAAAGTGGGTGATAACTAATGGCAATAGCTATATTAGGATATAAAAATTTATATACTAAATATTATAATAATATTTATATTAATACCTCTATTTATTTTTAGGAATAAAAATTCTTTTTGAATAAAAAGAGAAGAAAAAAAGTTGAATTAGATGTATTTAAAATAACAGATTGGGAAAGAAAAAAATATCCCTAAGTTTATAAAAGATATAAGTAATTCAGATATTGTAATAGAATATATTGAAAATAATGAAACATGGAGTGATTTAGTCTTAATACCTGATTTAGACTTATCTTTTAATTAATTCAAGATTATTTGATTATATTAAAGCTAGTTATAAAGAAAGCCCTAATAGATGTGTCTCTTTATTAAGAACTATAGATTTCTTAAATGGTGGATTTGAATTAATAGGGACAACAAAAAGAATGGCTTGAGATGATGTTGATGAAGAAAAATATTTTTGTTGAAATGAACAAATATGAAGCTAGATTAGAAAATATATATTTAAATCAAATAGAGGCAAAATTGGATATGGTAGATGATGATATAAATAAAAATTCCAGCATCAACACTTTGTTATTTTTGAATTAAAGTCATTATCAAAAATGATTTTTAATTATGCAATAGATGATATAATTGGAAAATCTTCAATGAAAAACATTAAAAGATTCAACATATAATATTATATCATACTCTTTAATTGATTCTTTAATAAAAAGTAATTGGTGAACAAGGTATTCTTCCAGATCACAGGTTATACTTAATTAGAGCCTTAGCTTGTGCATTAGATAAAAATTTATATTTAGATATATTAGATACTTTTGAGTAGGGGGCAAAATATGGGAAGAAAAGCAACAATAAAAGACATTAATATCAATATTCGTTCAAAAATAGAAAATACTGGTGAGCTTATTAATAATATGATAGCTATTAGCTTTAGTATAGGTAGTAATGATGTGTATCTCTTTTATAGAAGGTTTAACACATCAAATAGATTTATGTGATAGTAAAAAGATGTTTTAACATAAAAACGGATGAAGATATATTTTTAAAAGTTTATAAAAAAATATATTATTAATAAAAAAAGAAATGAAGAATATAATGATATATTAAAAAGAATGTTATGAAACTTTACAAAGAGGTGGTTAAAATTTATGAAAATCAATCTTAAAAATCATTTTTCTTTATTGTTAATTTTACCATTTTTATTAACAGCTTGTAATTCAGGATCAAGTGTACAAGAAATAGGTAAAATAAATAAAAAAAGAAGAAAAAGAATATATACAAGTAAATAAAGAGGCTGATCTTTATAAGCAATACAAAAGTATCAAAAAGTAGATAAGGTTAAGCCTATCAAGGATAGCTGGTATTACAGAAATATATTAACAGATAGAGAAAAAAATTTGTATATTCAGAAGTAAAAAAACAGGGTATTTAACATTTCAAAAAGAAATTGATTTTTCAAAACCTATTAATGAAGATTCCTTTATAAAGGTTATGAATATCATTTATTTTTGACACACCAGAACTCATGAGATCTTGGTAAAAAGTTATTCTTACAAATTAGATATTAACAATAATGTATTAAAACTAATACCATCTTATTCAGCAAAAAGAAGATTTAGAAATAAGACAAAAGAAAAATAGAAGAACAGGTAGCAAATATAGTTTCTCAATCAAGGGATAAAGCTACAAGTAAAATAATTTCAGATTTATATGAGGATTTCAAAATAGAAGGAACAAAAAGAAGGATGCTAAATAAAGAATATGAAAAAGAAGTTTATTCAATGAAGGATGATCAGATTAAAATGTATGGTTCTTCACCATTAGCAAACTCTTTAAAATTTAGCTACTTTTTGAAAGAGCGTGGAATAGATTCGTTTGTAAAATTAGGGGTATTAACAACTGATGAATTTACAAAAATTCCAAAAAAATGAACAAAAATAAAAAGGAATATTCTACTATACCATCTTTTTGTTGGGTTTAATAAAAATAAACTTATAAAAAAAGATAAAAAAAGATGATCTGTATACAATAACAATGGATCAAGGAAATGTTTATACATGGGTTGTTGCCAAAATAGAGGGTCAATGGTATAATTTAGATCCTGGTTTTGATTATTATGTAAATGAACGAATAGGAATACCTAAAAAAATACGCTTAAATTCGCTTCTGATTACATTTTTATCTTATTCAAGGATATTTAATATTAATGAAGAGTTATTAGGTATTACACCGCCTTGTAATAACGTATATTATATGGATAGTGTTGGAGACAAAGGTTTTGTACTATCTAAATCTCAAACTGAGATGAATAATTTTATAGATACTCAATTAGAATCTTTTAACTAAAAAGTAATAAAGAGTCTTTCTATAACCAGTTTGAAAATAGTGAAACAATGGATAGATATATAAGAAGTTTTTGAAGCAAGCTTGAATAGGGTTAATGAAAAACTAATAGTAAAATACATTCGTATAAAATGATTATATATAGACCAACATTATCTGTTTTATGTTTATAAAATTATATATAAACTAATTAAATTCTGCGTAGCTAAAAATAGCTACGCTTTTTATTTGAAGACGTGTCCCCATATACTATTTCCAAAACAAACTCCTTATATTACTGTTGATTTTTTTCTATGGGAATGTGATATATTGTTTAAGGTAAAGAAAATTATAAAATATCAGTAAGCTATAAGAAAAGAAGGAGATAATTAAAAATGAATTACATTGGTTCAAAATATTCTTTATTAGATTTTTGGAAACAACAATAGAAGAAGTTACTGGATATAAAAAAATGGAGACAATTATATTTTTTTGCCGATTTGTTTGCTGGAACAGGAATCGTAGGTAAAAACATATAAAGAAAAAGGATGCACCGTTATTTTCTAACGATATTCAGTACTATAGTTATGTCCTGAATAAGCATTATATAGAAAACATCCCAGAACTTGACATAAGTTTATTAGCAACTCTTAATGGACTTAAACCAGTTGAAGGTTTTATATACAAAAAAATTATTGTGAAGGATCTGGCTCTGGAAGAAATTATTTTACTAATGAAAATGGAATGAAATGTGATGCAATAAGAATAGAACTAGAGAAACTACATTTAACAGGTCAAATTAATGATCATTTATATTTTTATTATTTAGCCAGCCTCGTAAACTCAATTGACAAATACGCAAATACAGCTTCCGTATATGGTGCTTTTTTAAAGCATATAAAAAAATCCGCCCAAAAAGAGTTTCAATTAGAATTATTACCAGTAGTTTCAGGCAGTATTGGAAAAACATATAACGAAGATATTAATATATTAACCAAAAAGATACAGGGAGATGTATTATACCTCGACCCACCATACAACGCTAGGCAATATTGTTCTAACTACCATGTACTCGAAACAATAGCAAGGTATGATAATCCCATATTAAGTGGAGTTACTGGACTTCGTGATTCTTCAGTCCAAAAAAGTAAATTCTGTTCTAAACGGACTGTTGCAGAAACATTCGAAGACTTAATCAAAAATGCTCAATTCAAATATATATTTTTGAGTTATAACAACGAAGGACTTATGAGCCTTGATACCATAAAAGAGATAATGTCGCACTACGGAGACTATAGTTTCTTTACTAAAAAACACAAACGTTTCAAAGCAGACAAAGATGAAAATAGAAATATTATGTCCGACTCTACTACCGAATATATACATTGTCTAATAAAAAAATAGAAGAAACTGAATGTCAAGATATGATAATTCAAAAGGTGCTCATGATTTTCTGAAAAGAGTTGTGTGTTAGTTGGTTTCGTGGTATAATATATGTATACGATAAGTGTTTTATATATATTATTTTTAAAATCTACAGTACCCAACTGTAGTAGAAGGAGAGAAGAAAGATGAATTTGATAATTACAGGAACAACAACAATGGATGAGTTAGTAGACTTTTTGATGGCTAATGCAAAAAGCAGAGGTTGTTGATTACGGAAGTGAAGATCCATTTTTCTCTAAAAATTTATCCAAAACAGTGGATAATTTTTATAGAAAAAAAGAGATGAAAAGTTTAAAGAAAAAGCGAAAGAAATAATGCTAAGAGTGGCGAAGCATAAAGGAGAGTTAGATGAGATTAAATTAACTATAGAATCAATATTAAACGACTTGCCATCTGAACTTAATATAATTAAGGGTTATGGTGAAAATTTGTTAGATAAAATATCTAATTTTAATTCAAAATTAGATGTTAAATCATTAGATGATATAGAGAATTTAGATCTTCTGTTTAAAAACAATAAGTGAAAGAGTATAAAAATATTCATGAAGAAAATTTTTTGATTAAGAATATAAAATTCTTGCTTAATATGTTGGTAAAAGTTAGCTCAAAGAGATATTGTATCAGTAGAAGATATAAATTCTTTTATATGTTACAAGAGAAGGTAATGAAAAACTATCATCTTGATATGATAGATAAAAATTACAATCATATTTCTTTTATTGGTGATAATAGACCTAACTCTAGATATGGAGTTGAGTTTTTTGAAGAAAACACAGGAACACTTGCTGAAATTGCTTTAAAAATAAAAAGCTTTCTAAAAGAAGTAATAAAGTAAGCTGATTTATCCAAATAAAAAAGGAACCTTTAATTAGGTTCTTTTTATTCTAGTTTATTAGAATTGGCTATCTCAACAAGTCCAGCCCACCCACCATTGCTGAGATTCTAGTTAATACAACTAGTTCCTTCTTTACCACCAAGGTGATAACAATAAAAACGTTTCGGTTTCAAGAGATTATCCTCTTTTACCTTATTTGGACTACAGTAGTGTATATAAAATACACCCTGTTTACCACTTAATAAGTGGTAATAAATCGTGTAATTTTAATGATTTTTGAATTATATTAAATTACACGGTTGCCAAACTCTACTGTACAAATTGTATCATTATGCCAACCACTCATGGGCCACTAAAAGTATCTCTTCTATAGTAAAACCCATATGTTTTTCCTATTCCACCAGAATTCCATGCGAAAGTTATTACTATTCCATCTTTTTTTAGTTATTCTTGAAATTTCTTTTTAAGATTAGACCAATAAGAACTTTGTGTTGTTTTTATGATCTACTGTCATTCCAAGATTTTTTTATAACATTCAGAGACCTGTCTTGGTGAATATGGACTATCAAATAAGACCATATCTACAGATTCATCATCAAATGTTTTTTTAAAAAGTCTATAGCATCTAAGTGAAAAATCTGTATCATAAGTAGTATCTAAATCATTTGTTATGTTAGCTAATTTGTTAGAATTAGCAAAAGGATCTATAATTATAGCATTTTGGATTTAATTCTTTTATTATATTTATATAGCTTTCTATAAGCTCTTTTTATTGGTTTTATGCTAAATGTGTTTTTATTCGGCATAGCCCAGACTCTGTTTATTTTCATTGTTTTAACCTTTCTTTTTATACATAATATATTTTTTTCTATATGTTTTGTTATTTTGTTATCCAGTTCTTTTTATTACACTTTTTGAAGGTGAATCCTTTTTAAATTGAGTTAGGACTCTTTTTGAGTAGTCTTTTTGATTCTTTTTAAATCTTTATATGTTTCTCGTATTGTATTTTTCACTTCGCAAGTTTATGTTTTTTTAGTTCCTTAATTTCTTTTTAATAGTATAGTGTTTTCTTCCATTATTTTCTGTTTATCAATATCTTTTTATTTGATCTTTGTCTATTTTTAGAGTACTTTATTATGTCTTCTAATTCTGATATTTTATCTACATATATTTTTTATCTTTTTTGCTTGATTATTACAATTTACTCTCATTAAGTGATATTGTTTTTAAAATGATGATGTCTATCTGTTCTAAAACCAATTCTCGTTCTAAGATTTCATTTTTATACTCTAATTCTTTTTATTGTGTTGTCATATAAAAGATCTCTTATTTTTCTATTTGGTTTTTGGTCTGAGAGGTTAAAGCCAGCTAGTAATTTATTTCGCATTTCATTGTTGTCTTTTTTTGGTAAAGTATTTCTAAAGTTTTTATATTCTTCATCTGATAAACTTATAGAAATTGACCTTTTTCTTTTATTATTTTGGTTTTTGACTTTTGTGTTATTAGCTTTTTTTCTATTATTTTTGTATTAGAAATAGGCAAAAAAATTTATCTTTGTCTATTTCATTCCAAACTTCACAGTTAAAAAAATTCAGTATAACCATCACCAAAAGGCATTGATTTTTTTATAGTTTTTCATATTTTTTTATGAAGTTCTTTTTCATAATTTATAACAAAAATGTCATCAATTTTCATTGCACGAGCTTTGTTTTTTGTCAATTTTACCCCAAATAGACACTAAGTCTGATAGTCTTTCTTTTAAGTCATCAGCTTTTCCTATTTTAACTGCGTCTTGTTCTATGAAATGTATTGCGTAAATGTAGCTCATATTAAGAGTCCTTTTCTTTTTCTTTTTATTTTTTATATCCAGTTTTTCCACCAAGTAGAATATCTGCACCTCTACCAGCCATATTTGTAGCAATAATTATATATATTTTTATTTTATTAAACCTTGCTACTAAACTGAGAATTAAAAACAACATATGGTATTTTATTTGTTTCCAATAATTCAATAGCAAGTGCTGATTCAGCCTTTGTATAGGCGAAAATATTAAGCATAGTTCTACCATCTCATAGCTGGAACTATTACAAATTTAATTGATCTTGAAATTAAAGATTTTTTTCTATTTTTTTCTATATCTACATCTTTAAGTGTTGCTTGCATAGTCCAAAGTTTTATTGGTTTAAATTTATCCATAATGGACTTACCTATATATACTCCAACATAGTTTGTTATAAATGTTATAGGTATAACAACTTCTAGCTCATGCTTTGAAATTAATTTTTATTATGATGGCGGATACAGTCCAAGACACAGCATTTGCTAGACCAGCTATATGTTTTCCACCGTTAATAGTGAGTATTGATTTAATTGTTGAGGTTATTACATTAATAGTTTGTGCAACTGTAAATATAATAATTGATGTCATGGTAATTGTAATTTTCCTTTCTTTCTTTTCTTTATAAAAATCAATCCCAACAGGTCCAGCCCACCCACCACTGCTGAGATTGCTAACAAAATGTTGTTAGTTCCTTCTTTATCTAATTTTCTAGATAACAATAAAAAAATGTTTCGGTTTCAAGAGCTTATCCTCTTTTACCTTATTTGACTACAGTAGCATATGATATATGCCCCTGTTTACTACTATTAAAGTAGTAATCAAACCATGTAATTATGGCTACCAAACGATTCGTTATATAAAATATCAAATATATTTGTTTTACTATCATATGAAATTACATGACTACTAATCTAAACAAACATCTTGAATTAATTTACAACTATATTATATCACAAAAATGGCGATTTGTCAATAGCTATATAACTCTTTAATAAAAATTCTATAATATTTACTAAAGTCAAAATTTATGATATAATATAAGTATATATGAGTATTTTATATAAAATTATTTTAAAACTATAATCCCAAGTATAGCAGAAAAGGAGAGAAAAATGAGTAAAAAGAAAAAGATAAAAAAATTGGAACAATCAGTAAAGAGATGATGTTTCAGGCAAAAAGGAAAGATTTAATCCATATTTATCAAAAACTGGTTTTCACGGTTCAAAAATTTGATAGAAGAAAACAAAAAGAGAAGATAAAAGAGAATTAAATCAGTATTAACCCAAAAATTAGATAGAAGGAGAGATAAAAATGAAAAAAATTCACAGAAAAAAACAATTAGAGATTATAAATTCTAATCTAAAAACATACTAGTTTCAGCAAGTGCTGGAACTGGAAAAACTACTGTAATGGTAGAAAGAATAGCTAAAATAATTAAAGAGGATTCTAAGATTACACCAGAAGATATTTTTAGTTATCACTTTTTCTAATGCATCTGCAAAAGGAAATGAAAAACAGAATTATAGATAGATTAGAAGAAGATCATATTGACATAGATTTAAATTCTAAAAATATATCTACAATCTATGCATTTTTGCAAGAGAGTAATAGAAGATAATTCAGAATATATAAAAGATTTATCTTATGATTTTGAATTAGTAGATAGTGTCTTTGATAAACTTTTTGAAAAATGAACTTGTTTTTAACTTTTGGAACCAAAAAGAGAAGATAAGGAGTTGATTTTAATAGAAAAATCTTTATCAAAAGCTAACAAGTACTGAGGATTTGTTGCTTGACTTGTATGAAAGGTATAATCCTTATACATTGAGTTTTTGATGAAAAATAAAAATAAGAAATCTAGAAAAAAACAGTTAAAAAGTTCTTTAAATGATTATTTTGTTAAAAACTTTATATGATTGCTTTAATAAATATCAAAACTTAATTGATTTAACATCAAACATACCTCACCCAAAGATAGATAATCTTTTTAGGTAAAAATGGATGAAGAAGAATTACAAATAAAAACATTATTGATGGTAAAAAGCTTTGAGTTTAATGGTGTAGTTAGATTTCTGCAAAGTCACCTGAATTTGATCATCTAAAAGGATGTAAGGAAAAAAATAGTAGACAAAGTAAAAATGATGACATCATTAAACTTAGATTCTGAGATGGAAGATATCAAAAGATGAAACCAGTTATTAATTATTTATTTGATTTAATCTTAGAATTTTTCTTCATTTCTAGAAAATGAATATATAAAAGAAATAAATTAAATTTTAATATGCTAGAAGATATAGCAATTAAGATATTAAAATCAAATAAACAATTAAATAAGAAATATATCTTTGTTGATGAATTTCAAGATGTATCAAATAAAACAAGCTTTATTTAATTAATTTATTACTTAATAAAAAAATAGTAATATATTTAAAAATAGGTGATTTAAAGCAGAGTATATATGCCTTTTAGAGGCAGTGATAGTGAAATTTTTAAAAACTCTATGAAAGATGCAGATGTTTTTACCTTAAATGAAAATTTTAGAACTAATACTAATATAATCAATTATGTTAATAATGTTTTTAACAAAATTGAAAAAAATTTAATTATGAAAACGAAAAATTAGTTGGAACACTAGAAGGTGGAATTGTTGATATATATGATTTATCATTAAATAATAATGAAAAAAATTGTTAAAAATCAGAAAAAGATGAAATTGAATTAGAAAACATTATCAAAAGTAATAAAATCCGAAATTAAAAATGGAAAAAAATTATGGAGATATAGCAATTTTATCAAGAAAATTAGGTTCATCTTCAAATAAAATAAGTAAAGTTTTTAAAGAAGAAAACATTCCATTTAAAATTGAAAAACAATAAATGTCTTAAATACTTACGAAGCAAGAGTTTTTTATATCTCTTATGAAAACAGCTTTTTTTAATGAAGATGATATAAATATTGATCTTGTTTCAGTAGCACATTTTTGGTTTGTTTTTTTCTTAATGATCAAGATATAATAAATTGCAAAAATGATTTATCAAAACTAATTAATGATCATATTAAAAATTTTAGGATGACTTTAAATAAATATAAAAAAATCATCCAATGAGTGTTCAAATAAGAAAAATAATTAAACTATCTAATTTTTTTATGATTTTCTTTATTTTTAAAGATGGTGCTATAGATAATATTGAAACTGTAATAGATTATATACTTTCTAATGATTTTTAAATCAATTTATCAAGTTGTACATCACCTTAATAAGTTGATAAAATTAAAAAAATAGAAATCAATTTGCCTATTAAGAAAAAAATAGGGGAAATGAAGTGTTGATAACAACAATCCATAGATCTAAAGGATTAGAATTTGACACAGTTATAATACCATTTGCAGGAGATAGTTTTTCAAAAACAGAAACTAGCAAAGAATTTATTTTTGATAAAAAAATCTTGGTTTAGGTTTTAATTTTATAGATGAAGATAATAATTTTAAAAGAGTTATTTTTTTAAGAATATTATAAAAAGACAATATAAAAATCAGAACAAGAATTAGAAGAATTAAGACTTTTGTATGTAGCTTTTAACAAGAGCAAAAACAAATTAATAATTCAAGGTTTTAAAGAAAATAAATCTTTAATGCAATATATATAACAAATTAAAAGACTGGACACACCAGTCTGTTTATTGCAAAAAAGTAATTTTATGATATAATTTTACTAAAAATAAAGAATTATATAAAGAAAGGAGTTTCTTTAATGAGTAATGAAAAAGAATTAAATTTAGTTTTTAAAGTTCATAGTAATTTTAGGAATAGAGGTTTACTTTTTGGCTTTTTAAAAAGTAAGGAATTTAATTGATATAATGTTAATTCCAGTACCAATGGCTATTTTTAGTATACTTTTTATTTCAAATATAAAAATAATGGCAATAATTCAATTATTGTTTATTTTTCCGCTACTTGCTATTTGTGCAATTGGAGTAAATGGAAATAGCTTTTACAGAATTTTTAAAATTATATTTTATATTTTTCTAAAAAGAAAACCTTACAATTTAATGAAATTTAAAAAGAATCGAAAGAAAACAATTAAAGCGTAAAACAAAAATCTAATAATAAAAAAAGAAGGAAAGTAAAGAAAAGAAAAAGTTTCTTTTTCAAAGAAAAAGAAAGATGGTGAAAATTAATGGCAAAAAGACTTAACCCAAAAGCTAAAGGAGTTAAAAAAATACAGAGATAAAAATTTCACACAAGATTTTGTACCAATAAGTGATATAAGAAATGGTGTTGTTATAACAAAAGATAATAAATATGTTAAAAATAGTTGAAATTGAACCTATAAACTTTGATTTAAGAAGTACAGAAGAACAATTAGATATTATAATAGCTTTTTGCATCATATTTAAAAAAATTTGTAATTCAACAGTTCATTTTAAATGTATGACAAATAAAGCAGATAGTGAAAAATATATACAAGGTTTAATGGCTGATTTAGAAAAAAAGAAAATGATAAAAAAAGTAAAAACAGTTTGCAATGCCATATATTGAATTAATTCGTGATGTAGGTTCAAAAGAAGCTTTTAACAAGAAGATTTTTTTAATATTCGAATATGAACCTAAAATAGAGGCAACAAGAACTAAAGAATTTGCTAAAATTAAAAAGAGAATTAGAAATAGAAGCTGCAAAAAGCAGAAGGTATATTTAAAACTTGTGGAAATAATGTTATAATTTATCAAGATGATGAAAAAAATAGCTGAACTATATTATACATTTTACAATAGAAGATCATCAAAATTAGAACCTTTTGACGATAGAGTTAATAGAGTTATAAAAGATACTATGATTGCTAAAGGTCGTGATCTATCAAAGGGTGATGAAGTACCTAAAATACCAGTAACAAATTTTTATAGCACCAAGAGGTGTAGATTTAACTAATGGTCGTTATATGATAATGGATGGGCTTTACTATTCTTTTTTATATATAAGAAATAATGGATATCCAAAAGCTGTTAATGCAGGTTGGATGAGACATTTGATAAATGCAGGTGAAGGAATTGATATTGATGTTTTTTATAAAAGAGAATCAAGAAATAAAGCTAGGAAAGAGGCTAATAGAAAAGTTAAATTCAACAAAATGAAGATGGGGGACTTATCACAAACAAGTTCAGATTACGAAGAAGTAAGAGATGCAATAATAGATGGTAGTGAAATAAAAGATATGTTAAGTAGTGGACAAGACTTATTTTATTGTACAATTTTAGTTACTATCATGACTTATACGTTAGAAGATCTTTATAGTAAAAAGGAAGCAATGAAAGAACATTTAATGAGTAGTGACTTAATGAGCAGAGATACTTCATATATAAATGAAGAAGCCTTTTAATTCAGTTGTACCTTTAACAAATTTAAGTAAATTTATAGAAGAAAAAAATCTGCAAGAAATATGTTAACAGATACAGCTGCTGCTGGATATATGTTTACATCATTTGAAATGTCTGATGAAAATGGATTACTTCTTGGAGTTAGTAAAGCGAATAATTCTCTTTGTATAATAGATTTATTTAATACAAAATTATATAATAATGCTAATATGACTATCTGTGGCATGTCTGGTTCTGGTAAAACATTTGGACTTCAATCCATAGCCACCAGATTTAGACAAAGAGGTGGTGGAGTATTTATTATAGCACCAATAAAAAGGTGAAGAATTTATACCAGCATGTATAAATATAGGTGGACAATATATAAATTTATCACCAACAGGTAATAACAGGATAAATGTTATGGAAATAAGGATTCCAAAAGATTCTGATGAAGATATCTTATTTGATGAAGAAACTATTGCTATTAAAAAAAGGTGAAAGTTTACTTGCTAAAAATAAATTCTCTTAAAATATTTTTCAAATTACTTGATGATAAAATGGATAATGAACAAGAACAGTACCTTGATGAATGCTTGATTAGATGTTATGCATCAAAAGGCATAAATCATAACAATAAATCTTTATATGATAGAAATGGCAACCTTAGAAAAAAATGCCAATTTTAGGTGATTTACTTAGTATTGTAGAAGAAAATAAAAATTTAAGAAGACTTGCAAGCATTATGAAACAGTATGTTACAGGTTCTGCATCCATATTTAATGGACAAACAAATGTTGACCTTGATAATAAATATATTGTTTTTTTGATATATCGTCATTATCAGATACAATGTTACCTATAGGAATGTTTTTTTAGCACTTGATTTTGTTTGGGACAAAAGTTAAAGAAGATAGAACAAAAACAAATGATAATAATAGATGAAGGTTGGAAACTTATAGGTGCAGGAAGTAATGTTTATGCAGCAGATTATGTTTTACAGATATTTAAAACAATAAGATCATACCGTGGTTCAGCTGTTATAGCAACACAAGATATGAGTGACTTTATGGGTCTTGAAGATGGGAAATATGGTATGGGTATAATTTCAGCCTCTGTTACCAAGATGATTTATCAAATATTACCAAAAGAAGCACAAAGGGTTAAAGAAATATTTGAATTAAGTGAAAGTGAAGTTAGAACAATAAAGCAGTTTTCAAGAGGAGAAGCTTTAATTTCAGTTAATAACAATAAGGTCCCAGTTGAAGTCAAGGCTTCACAAAAAGAAGTTGAACTTATTACAACAGATGGTTCTACAATAGAAGCTAATATTAAAAAGAAAGAAAAAGAATTAGAAATACAAAGAAAAATGCAAGAGGAATTAGCTAATAGTTAGATTTACTAAAGAGAATCTTAAAAGGGTTCTCTTTTTTTATGTTCTGAAAAGGAATTGTGGTTTGGTCGGTTTCGTGGATAATATTATTGTTGATAGTTAGCTTTTTGTTTTATTTGACAAAATATCATTTTTTTGTGATATAATATTTCCATAAAAATAAATGAAAGGGAAAAATAATATGAATTTTTTTATCATTAGAAAATATAGCAAATTCAAGAAAAAAATAAAACAATTTAATCAAGTAAAAATATATAATATAGAAGATTTAGTAAAAATTTTTTTCCTAAAAAGATATATGGATTTTTAGAAAAGATTATTTAGTAAATGAGGCTATAAATTCAAAAAGGTGAAATTGCTATTTTTAGGTAAGGTTGTTTCAAAACTTATACTCCAGGAACAAAACATTTAATAGTGAATTGTGTAGATAAGATGGGATATAAATTTCAAGCAATGTTTTTAATCAAGCTGGTATAATTCCCCAAAATGATTTTCAAAAAGATTCTATATATTTTTTTGTGGTAATTTTTAGTTATAAATATCCATATCCACCAACTATTAATCCAATATATTATTCAATGGATTTAAATAAGTATAAAAGAATAATACCAGTTTATCAAAAAAATAAAAAGGTATGAGCGAAGAATATTTAAAGAACTCAATAAAAATCTGCATTAAAAAGGTTATTCAAAAAAACAGAATATTTAACTGAATATATTAAAAAAATGCATATGGATTAATTTCTACAAATGAAGCTATTAGCATAATGCATTGTCCAAATTCCAATAAGGAATATAAGGTTGCACAAAAAAAGAATTGTTTTTGATACCCTTTTTGACATGGCAAGATTTTTTTCTATGAAGGATGATGAAGATAGATTTGTTAAAATTAATGATTTTTTTCAGGCGTAGCTGATATAAAAGAAAAAAATACCATTCACTTTAACAGGAGATCAAGAAAAAAACAATAAATGAATGTATTGAAATTATGAAAAATCAAAGATTGAGAGCTTTAATTCAAGGTGATGTTGGAAGCGGAAAAAAACTATAGTAGCAATTAGCTTAATGAGTTTAGCTATTAAAAACGATTTTTCAATCAGTATTGGTTGCACCAACTGAAGTTTTGGCAAGGCAACATTATGAAGATTTAAAAAAATATTTTGATGAAGATGATATAGCTTATTTGTCAGGTTCTCAAAAAAAGAAAGAAAGAAATAAGAATATAAAAAAATAGAAAATGGTTGTCATATAATAGTTGGAACTCACTCTTTATTTTCTAATGAAATTCCTTATGAACAAATAGGATTACTTGTTATAGATGAAGAACATAGGTTTGGTGTAGATCAAAGAGATAAATTAAGTAATGATGCACATATTATAACAATGAGTGCCACACCTATTCCAAGAAGTGTAGCTATTTCTGTTTATGGAAATAGAGTTAAAGTTTTTGATATAAAGACAAAACCTCAAGGAAGAAAACCTATAAAAAAACAATGATTATACCAAGTGGTTCTGATTTATATAGTTTTTTTAGAAAGAGAGATTCAAGAAGGATCACAAATATATGTTGTTTGTCCTCTAATTGAAAAGTCAACTAGTGAAAAAAATGAAAAATATAAAAATCTGTTGAAGAAGAATATATAGATCTTCAAAAAGCTTTTACCAAATAGAAGGATAGCATTAATAAATGGTAATATGAAACAATCTGAAATTGATGAAAAAAATAAATGAATTTAAAGATCATAAATTTGATGTATTAGTTTCAACAACTATTATAGAGGTTGGAGTTAATGTACCAAATGCAACAACTATATTAATTAAAAACTCAGAAAGATTTGGTTTAGCACAACTTCATCAGTTAAGAGGTAGAGTTGGAAGAGGAGATAAACAAGGATATTGCATACTATCTCCAAATGGTGATGATGAAAAATCTAAACTTCTTTGTGAAATATCAAATGGATTTGAACTTGCTTTAAAGGATTTAGAAAATCGTGGTGCGGGGGAATTTTTAGGTACAAAGCAAAGTGGAGTAAATGAAGCTTTAGTTTTAAGTTTAACTTATCCTAATTTATATAAATCTATATTAAATATGTTTGATAAATTGAATATAGAAGATATTTTTAAGATAGACTTGTTTTGGTCTATCTTTTTTTATTACAAAAAGAAGCCAAAAAGGCTTCTTCTTTTAAATTTCATTAGGATGAAGAGGTCCATATTTTTTTAATTAATTCAAGATCTTTTTTTCATTTCATTATACTCTTCTCTTAACATAGTCTTAAGGTGAAAAATATCCCATTTTTCATAAAAACACCTTATTAAAGTGTCTTTCGGCAAAATATCCTCTTGACACTGTCCACAGCTATAACGATTTGAACCAGATGTTGAATAATAAGGTAACTGCTTTGCATCTAGATCTCCATAACTTATCTGTAATGTACCTATCCAAATTTCTTTATTGTCTTTTTCCTCAATAATATCTACCATTGTTTTAAAGCTATCTCTATAAGATGCTAAACCTGCAACTTCCATTGAAATGTTATTGTCTTCTTTTGTCCTTTCATGGTTATATACTGGTAAAGGTTTTTTCTTCTTTAAAAACATCTTGAATATCCTTCTTTTATAAAAAAATATCTAATTCTTTTTTTGTTTTTTCATAAAAAGATAATTCTTCTGGTACTTTATTTAATTTACAAACAAAAAGGGTGTTAAATTTAGATCTAACAAAATCATCAACAAAAATAAAAGTATTAACTTCCTTTCCTGATAATATTTTTGTGGCATTGATTAAAATTATCAAAAATTCTTTTTTTAAATTATCAGCACCCTCAATGTCGCTCCATCTTAATGGTCTTTTTCTCCATATCCTTGATTATTTTTCCATTTTATCTCTCCTTTTTAAAAATAAATTACCAAATTTGGGAAATCTGGATTTTTTTGTTTTTATAAAATACTTTTTTTATTACATCTATTATATCATAATTTTTATAAAAAAAACTACTATTATATGATATAATCTAAATAATTAAACGGAGTAAAGGTGGTCTTTTTATTTATCCCTAATTAATAATATAGCTTCACTTCTATTATTAATTGTAATTATTAAATATAATACAGATATGATCCATGCCTGAACTAATTCACCTCTCTATTGACATTATTAATTAAATATGTTATAATATATTTATACTATAAAAAGGAGAATTGTCAAGATGAAGATTACGACTAGTTATAAAGTTAAAATTGTAAACCAAAAAAATTATACTTAATGAAACAGTTAAGCTTTTATCGTGATGCTTTTAAGTTTGATAATTCAAATTATTGATAAGGAATGGATTAATATAACAGAAGTTAAATCTATAAAAACGTAAGTATAATTTTTATAGAGGGTTTGATTCATAAAACTAAGTTTAATCCTAATCCTAAATATAAGGAGTTTGACCTTCGTTTTTTATAAGTTCCCAACTTATCTAAGAAGGGCTGCTGTAGCCAAAGCTTACGGTATTGTATCTAGTTATAGGTCAAACCTTGATAATTGGGAAAAGAAAAAGTTAGGTAATAAACCTAGGTTACAAATTAAACATATAGTTTATCCATGTCTTTATAATAAAGAAATGTTTAAGCTTGATGGTTATAAGGCAAGAATAAAGGTTTATCACAAAAGAGATTGGGTTTGGGTAAATGTTAAACTTAGAAAGAGTGATATTGATTATATCAACAGGCATAAGTTTAATATAAAGCCATCTGCTCCAGTAGTAGAGAAAAGAAATAATCGTTATTATTTAAGATTTAGCTTTGATGAAAAGGTTGACCTTATCTCAAATGATTTAATTAATAGAGTTTTAGCTGTCGACCTTGGGTTTAGCACTGATGCAACCTGTTCGGTTTTAGATATGAGGGGCACTGTCCTAAATAGGAAGTTTATTAACTTTCCAAGAGAAAAAGACCTTTTATATAGAAACCTTAACAGGATTAAGGCTAAACAGTCTTTAGGTTCAAGAAAGCTAAACAGGATGTGGAGATTAGTTAAAAATGAGAATATGGATTTAACATCCAAGATAGCTAATGAAATAATAGGCTTTGCTATAGAAAATAAGGTTGATGTTATCGTATTTGAACACTTAGATTTTACTGGTAAAAAGAGAATTAGTAAAAAACAAAGGGTCCATCATTGGAAACATAAGGCTTTTAATTAATATGATTACCAATAAGGCTCATTTACTTAAAATGAGAGTTTCTACTGTTAATGCTAAAAATACATCAGCATTAGCATTTGATGGATCTGGTAAAGTAAAGCGTGGTTATGAAGTATCAGAAGCTACGCCATACTCAGTAGCTAAGTTTACTACAGGTAAAATATATAATGTAGATTTATCAGCATCATACAATGTAGGTGCTAGATATATTATTAGGTATAAATTAAAAGCCTTGCCTGAAAAGGAGAGGTCTTTAGTAGAGGCAAAAGTTCCTCTACTTAAAGCAAGAACCCTTTGCACTTTGTCTACGCTAGTCGATATGGTTAATGTGCTAGATAGCCTAGTTGCTGCCTAGATTACAGGACTAATATTATGGAGATAGACATTGATTCTTATATGTTGGAATTAGTTGAAACACTAATCGTATATTAAGAGGCTCCATCTATAAAAGGTAGAAACTTTTTTAGATGGTGAGGTTCACTTGAAAGCTTAAAAGGACCCTATTGGGTTCTTTTTTTTATAGTAATTATTCACTTTTTATGTTATAATATATGTAAGTATAAGTATTTTATAAAAATAAATTAATTAAATCTACAGCACCCATCTGTAGTAGAAAAGGAGAAAAAAATGAATAAAAAAATTTTTATGAAACTACAAATTTTTCAAAGAGAGGATTAACTATAATCAACCAATTAATGAATTTAAATAATAATTTAAAAAGATGTTGATGAAGATACACTTATTTCTTTTTAGCTAATATCACAATTGATAATTTTAATAAAAAAATGGAATCTATTTTAGCCAAAACAAAAAGAAAATGAATGTATTGAATTAAAAAAAGCATTTCTGCTCTTGGCTGGACAAATAATTTAACTGATGATAATAAAATTGAATTTTATGGAAAATTCTATAATGAAAAATCTGGAATGCTCCATTTTTTTAGAATCACAGAAGCAATAGAATTATTTTTCATCTGGACAAGATAAAGAGGCTTTAGATTTTCTTCTTGAAGAAATTTATTTGTTAAAACAAGAAACCAAGTCAAAAAGGAGATAAAAAAATGAAAAATTTTTTTATAAGTCGAGCGAACTTTAAAAAGCTTGACGGAAAAATTATTTTTCAAGTTGAAGGAGTAAATCCACAAAAATGGTTTTCCTTGTATTTATTTTTGGTATTATATTAGATGAAAAATTTAATGGATTTTTAAAGATCAGTTAAAAAAACTGGTGTTATTTCATTTTCTTCATCTAAATATGAAATATCAACTTTTAATGGAAAAAAACATTTATTAAGTTTATTCCAGACAACTTAAAAGCTGAACACCCACTTAAAAATGGTTCATCTTTTGTATATGCAAAAAAATATTTATGTTGCAAAAATGGACTATTAGATGACAATAAAACATATTGTTATAATGTGAGAGAATCAGCGTTTTATGACTTTATGTCAAAAAAATTTCAATTATAAATGATAGATTGTATTTAAATCCATTTATAATAAATAAAGTTACAACAGATAAACTTATTGTAAGTAAAGAAACTGAAATTAATGATGATTTTTTTAGAATTGTATTTTTTTCAGTAAATAAAACCCAAATATATGTAAAAAAAAAGAGAGATAAAAAAATGAAAGAAGTATACGCCTTTATAGATAAGGCTTCAAAAAAAGGTAGGTTAAATACTGAATATATGTATGTGCCTAAATTAAGTAAGTTTTATACTTACATGAAAAGATCACAGAATATTGCTAAGAGTAAAAAAATGTTGACTTAATGTTTTTTTAGCAGATATTATTGATTTTTTTGATAAAAAAATAAAAATTTACAATGTAAATATTCATATTAATATGGATGCAAATGATTTATTAAATTTTTGAAAAATAAATCAAAAAAATAAAAAGACTTGGAGATATCTACTACAAAACGTGGGGTTAATAAGGATAAAGCTTCTTATAGTGAAAGTAGAAGACTTCTAAAGAAGTTAAAATTTTTTAAGAAAAAAATCAAGAAAATATAAAAAAATTTGTTTTTTTATATGAAGATACATCTTTTCTTAAAAAGTAATATTAACTTAAATGTTTTTGAAGGAAACTGAAATTCAAGGTTTAACTTTTTAAAAGAGTTGACAATGTGAGTAAGAGTATTGATAAAAATACTGTTAAAAATTCATGTTGATGCATCAACAAAAAAACAATGAGTATTCTTCAATAGCCGTAAAAAGTTGTTGAGGGTTTTAAAGATATTGAAATAGTTAAAAACTATTGAAAAACTTTAAGTTTACAACTCAAAGCTGAATATATAGCTATGGAAGAAGGTTTAAAAATTAGCAGAAAAAAATTAGGGAAAAAATCCAGAAAAAGAAAAATTTTTTTCTATATGGAGATTCACTAAATGTTGTTGATTCAATGAACTCTAGAGACGAATTTGACAAATTTATAAGGAAAGAAGAAAAAAAGAGCAGTCAATGATGAAAGACATATTAAAGCTGTAAAGTCTATGAAAAAAATTCTTATAAAAATAATAGAAAATTCTTGGAATGATGATGAACCTAATATTGTCGTTCTAAAAATAGATAGGGCATTAAATGCTGCTGATAAAGTGTTAAGAAAAAAAGAGATAATAAAAAGAGTTGGATATTTAATTCCAGCTCTTTTTATTTTTTTATTAACACCACTTATTGCATATTGATTTAAAATTACAATAATCACAAACCCTATCTTCAATTGGTTTTGCTTTTATTTCATTATTTTTAATTTTATCAATAGTTTCAAGGGCAATATCTTCAGCTAATGATATGAACTTATCAAGATCGTTATAAACCTTAGATAATTTTTGATATACTTCCATCTTTGTTGAACTTAACATTAATAAAAGATGGTTCATTTAAGTTTTTATCAATATCATTTAAATCTTCAGTTTTTTTGTTAAACCTGTAAAAAAAGTGATTATTATCTTTTGATTTAATCCCCTTATTTCCTTATAAAACATCCCTGAAATATTATAGCCATTTCCTTTATAATATTTAGCATATAAAAGGTAGCTGTAAAAGCAGTACCTTCTGATATTGTTTTTTTCTGTTAGATCCTTGTTGGAAGATTTGTAATCAATTAATAAAAATGTTATTATTTAAAAGATCAACTCTATCAACCTTCCCAGATATCTTATTTGCACCAATATTAATTGAAATATTTTTTTCTACATCTTTTTATTTTTAAAATTGGAAATTAAATATTGTTCTCTTAATATATTTAATTCTTTTTAAATTTTTAAAAAGAAATTCATGTAAAAAGATCTTTCTTTTTTTCATTGTTAATCGGAATTTGAACAGATAACTTATTAAGGGTATCATCAACCAAAAAAATAAAAATCTTCAGAGTTACAATCTTTTAAAAATTTTTTTCATTTAAAAGGATTAAATATAACTTCTAAAAACTTTATGCATAAAATTACCAATAACCCTAGATTCAATTGTAAGTGTTTCTTTTTCTCTTAAATCAAGTTCATATGTTAAAAAGAATTTAAAGGACACCTATTAAAAAGATTCTAGTTTAGTTACAGATAAAGAACTTCCATTATTTTTTTAATACCTTTATCAAAAATCAAAATCAGAAAAAAATCCTTATTAATAACTTTTTTTAATTAAATTCAGTCTTTCATATAAAACTGTATTATTTTTTTGCTATTTCATTTAATTCTTCCATATCCTTTTTAATTAATGCATTTTTCAAAAGTCATCAATTTCATTATTGTAATCAAAAATTAAATTTAATATATTTTTTTATTATAATTAAATTCATCAACAGTAGTAATAAAAAAATTAGAGAATTTTGAACAAGTTGCATCTTTTTTTCATAAATTGATACTCTTGAATTTTTAAAAGATTTTTGTTCATCTTCTTTTTTAAATTATAACCTTTTTTTAAAAAGAAAAGCTTCATCAAAGCCTAAAACAAAAAAACAACTTTTTTTATCTAGTAATATTTTTATTATCAATTTCATCATATTGAATAAAAATCAATTCCATTTTTAGCTTTATAATCACCAACTATAATTTTTTTAGATAATTTATCTAATGTATTTATATCTAATCTTAAACTTTTTTAAAAAAAGAAAAAAATATTTAAAAATACATTATCGACATCTTCATCTAATATTCTAAAAAAAGAATACAAATACAAAAAAAGATTGCTCTTCTTTTTGTTTTTGAAATATGAGAAAATGTTTTTTTATCACCAGTTAAAAATAAGATCATCTTTTAAAGCCTTAATATCAATATGTAAAATTTCTTTTTATTTTATCATCTTCAATAACACTTAAAAAGATTAATTAACTCTGATATTTTTGTTTCAATGTCATAATTGACAAACTTAAAAAAAGTCATATGTTTTTTTGTTTCAAAAATTGAAAAATGAATAGTTTATAAATTCAAGATTTTTTTCTATAACGATCATCTCCAATAATTAACATTTCACTAGGTTTAATTCCATCTTTTTAAGATTAACCTTTTAATATTAGCTTTTTAAATTTTTCAATTTCATCTTTTTTTGAATCAAAAAAATCTTCAAGTTAACATTTTTTTAAAGATCCTAGAATTTGTGACTTGTTTTTTTATTGCAAGATCAACATTTTTCCCCTAAAACTTCATCCAATATTAAATTAGAAAGGTTCATTTCAACATTGTAATCAATATTATCAAAATTACCCTTTTTAATTTCTAATAGTGTTTCTAAAATTTTCTTTTCTCTTATTTTTCATTTTTTTATCTCTCCTTTGTCCTTTATTGGGTTTAAATTTAAATACTTATTAGGTACCTATATTATATCACAAAAATAAAAATTTTTTTCTATATATAAGAAATATATAATCGACAAATTTACATTTTTGTGATATAATATAAGTAATAAAAAAATAAGAGAGGTTAAATAACTGTTTAAGAAAGTTTTTATTATGATATGTATAATGAAAAAAACTTGATAGTTTAAACAAGAGATATAATAAAACTAGAATACTTGTTGAAAAAAATTAAAAATTTAAGGTTATAAATAATGAGTATAATAATATTCGTTATTATAAGGCTCAAAAAGCGTAAACTTTGGGCTTTAGCCAATAAAAATTAATCGCTGTAAACAAAGAAGAGATTCTGTTTTAGTGAAAAAGATAAAATATAAAACGACTATGCTCATCAAGTAAGTTATATTGGTTCTCATGAAGAAACGTGTCATAACCAACAATTTCAAGTTCAATATAATAAAAAAACATAATTGTTTTTTTGTTATAGGTTAAGAAAAGGATAATAACTTTGTTGATGAAACAGGTAAGTATATATATGGAAGTTTTTTTATCTTAAATATTTAAAAAGACTTTATTAAGGTACTAGATAAATCTCATAATAAACCTATATCTTATAGACTTATATATAAAAACAAAAAAACTTTATTTATATATAACATTTTGAGATTAATGATATTGATATCATTACTAGATCTAATAACGGGGTCTTAGGTGTTGATTTTTAACAAAGGTTTTTATTTCAGTTAGTGAAACAGATAAAGCTGGAAACTTAGTTAAAAACCTTTAATATAAATTACATTGATTATAAACATAAAGGTAAAAAAACAAAGAGTCTATGCTTAATATGATAAATAAGCTGTGTATTTATTCACTTGATGTTGGTAAGGATATAGTTATTGAAGATCTTGATTTTACTAAAAAAAGAAATCAGGGATTCTTAAATCTACAAGCATTAATGGTAGAAAATATAATTACTTTTTTTAGTTACTTTTTCCATATAAAAGGTTCTCAACCTTAATGAAAGAACAATGTTTAAAACATGGTATAGGATTAGGATGGGTAAATCCAGCTTATACCTCAAAACTTGGAGCTATACTTCAAAATAGGATGAAACTTAATATACACAATCTAGCTGCTTTTGTTATAGCTAGGCGATATATGGGTTTTGATAAATATAAATTTAAAAAAAGAAGGGAATATAAACCATATACCTAACTTAATAATAACTTTCATATAGAGATTGACACATAACCAAAGTTAATATTACTATATGGATTTTTATGTAATAAACCCATTAAGATAAGCTAACTATTGAAAAAGAAATATACTTTAATGCTACATTTTTAAAGTGAAATAGTTGTGGTCTTATAGGTGGTCCCATCCGATCAGGGAAGTTTAATTACTTTAAACTATAGTATAGGAATAACCTCTATAAAAAAATTCAGGGTTTTATAGGTATGGTTTATCGGTAAAAACAAAATGTTAAATAAAAATCTAAGCTTCAATATCATTATAGCTTTAATAATTATGATGTTTATTGAAACTAAATTAAAATTTGGAATATTTTTCTTATATTAAAAATTACTTTATGAATGGTAATTTTTTTAATTATTTAAATATAATATTATTATTTATTATAGGGTTTAGTTTTTGGCAATAATTAATAAGGCTAAAAAAACTATATAAAATAAATTTTTTTACTTTTTTTCTAGATAGTTATATTACTCTATTTGTTACAACAATAGAAAAAAATGTTTAATATAATAGGGATTGATAAGAATTTATTATTCAATATAAATATAATAAGTATATTATTTTTCTTTGTTTTTGCAACAAAAAAATATTAAAAAGAGGTTAGAAAGGTAATTTGAATATGAAAAAAAATTTAAAAAGAAGATTTTTATAATCAGAGGAACTATGTTAGTTGGATTAAATAAATCTGGATTAGAAAAAGATTGGTAAAAGCAACAATTTTAGAAATACCAGAAGGTATAACTGTAATTTCAGATTATGCTTTTTAACAATATTGGGTTAGAAAAAAAGTGATTTTTCCTAATAGTATAAGAAAAAGTTGGTGCAGATGCATTTAGATCTAATAAATTAAAAAGAAGTTATTTTTTTAATGGAGATAAATTGGAAATAATTTCAGCTTATGCTTTTTATGATAATAAAATAGAGTTATTAAAAATTGAAAATACAAAAAAATGTAGTTATAAGTGGATTTTTCATTTGCTAAAAATAAAATAAATAAAAAAACAAAGGATAAATTAACAATAGAATGTGCTTATGTTGATGCATCAAGTTTTTATAAGTAAGTAAAAAGATATGGCAGGTTAAAACTTGCCATATTTTTGTTTTTGTGATATAATTTCTTTATAATATAATTAATATGAAGGGATAGAGAAAACATACGTAGCCTAATAAGTAGAAAGAAAAAAATCTTATTTCTTTATTTTTATATTACCAATATTTCTTACTGGTTGCTCTATAGGTCCAATTAAATTAGTTGAAAAAAATACCAAAACAAGAAAAATGAAATAAAAAAAGATTATGGAAAATTAAAAGAACAAAAAAAGCACCAAAAGAAAAAGAAGTGGAAATAAAAATGAAGAAATAGAATATAATGAAAATGAAGAAATAGTTTCAGTCGTAGATGGTATTCAATTTAAAAAGCTAAATTTACAGTATCACCAGCAATAGAAGGGTTGAATATAGAACAAAACCTAAAGACGGTGACAAAAAGAGTTGCCATGAAAACGTATTTAAGTGTTGTAGGAGTTAGTGTAAATAATGATATTTATATGATAAAAGTTGAAGGGAATTATTATTTTATTGATATAGATAAAAACTCAAAAAGAAGAACAGTATGATAAAGATCAAGAGAAAAAGAGAATTGAAGAAGAAAAGAAAAGAGAAGAAGAATTAAAAAAACAAGAAGAAACTAAAAAAACAAGAAGAAGCTAAAAAAAGAAAGAAGAACAAGAGAAAAAAAGAAAAAAAGAAAAATGAAATTGAAAAAGAAAATAAGAAAAAAACAACAAATAAATGTAAGAAAAAAACAATTCTTCTAATCAAAAATCAAAATAATAACCAAGGAAATAATAAAAAAATACACAAGGTAATTCAAGTAACTACAACAATCAACCAAGTTACTCTCAACCAAGTTATTCTTATTCTCCTAGCCCAACTTATAATCAACAACAGAACACTCAAAGTTCAACGCCTGAATCAAATATTTTATATCCTAGAAATTCATCAAATGTTGAATCTATTTCAGGTATAAATTTTGCAATTGAAAGGTTTACAGCAAAGGTTATAAATGAAGCAGAGATGAACTCAGAACCAAGTGAAGCTATAGCTGGTTCAAATTCATTTACATATGGAACATTACCATCTGGCACTACAGTAGATGTTTTAGGAATTGGTGAAAATGGCTGGATAAAAGTAAGTGGACCTGGTGGTAGAATTGTTTTCGTACATGGTTCACATCTTGAAAGATAATATTACATAAAAAGAAGCATTAGCTTCTTTTTTTGTTTTGCAAGTTATAATCATTTATTAAATACAATAGAAAAAGATCCTATTGCCCCAAATGTTAATATTGCTATTGTAATACACATTAATGGGAATAATAAAATCAAAACCCCCAAAAATAAAGTTGAAATGTAACTTAATACTGCCATCATATCTATCTCTCCTTTTTAAAATTTGATTTTTATTTTTAAATATTGGGAAAAATATAAAAATAAAATCTGCAAAAATACTTATAATATATTTATATTATATCATAAGTTATCAATATTTTCTATAAAAATAGAATATTGTATTTTTTTGTAGAAAAATATGTTATAATTACAATAAAAAAAGTCAAGGTAATAAAGAAAGGAGTTTTTTTATGTTTTGTAAAGAATGTGGTAAAGAATTAGCAAAAGGGCAAAGTTTTGTATGTTTTGTGGTTCTTTAGTTGAAGTTAATAATTCAAAAGAAATAAATAATAAAAAAATAACAAAAAGGACAAAAGTAATCACATTATAGAAATAAATCCAAAAATAGAAAATAAAAAAAGATAAAATGGAAAAAGAAAATTTTTATTAAAAATAAATAATACTACTATAAATTCTGATAATCTTAAAAAAATCTCAGAAAAAAACAAAAAAATATAAATTTAAATAATAAAAAAATAATAATATTGAGAATATTAAAAGAATTTAAAAATGAATCTGTTATTGAAAATAATAATAAAGAAAAAAACCAATACTTATACCAGATCCAATTGATTCAGGGGAATAAAGATAGAAATAGAAGAAAAAAACACATTATTGATCCTGTTGAAGAAATTCAAGCAAAAGAAATAAATAAAATAGATAATAATAAAAAAATAATAATGATATTTTCATTGATTCATCTTATAATTCAAATAAATTAAATGAAATAATGGAAAACATTACAGATATTGAATATATTGCAAAAATTTATATCCACTTGCTTTAGATACATCAATAGGGTTTAGAAGTTTATTTATTGGAGACTCTGGAACAAAAAAAGATGAAATTATAAATAAAGTATTTAATTATCTAAAATCAAAAGATAAAATAAAAGATATTAAAAAAATTTCTTTTTCAAACATTCCAAATTCTTTTTGACTTAGAAACTCTTTATATAATTCAAGATTTTTGAAACAGCTATAAGCTATTTATTTAATTTAGAAAGTTTTTAGTGAAGAAGCATCCCAAAAGTCAGTTGAAATATCAAAAGTTATTAGAAAATTTAATAAATGCAGATGGTACAGCATATATAATTTGTGATATAAAAGAACATCTACTTAGATCTTTTTAATAATTTAGATTTAAGATTAGGTTATTTATTTGAAAGTAGAATATTCTTTAAAGATCTTAACTATAATGATATATATAATGATTTTAAATCAAATGTTAGTTTTAAATTTGATTTTTAATGAAGATTTCAGAGAATACTTCTTTTCTTATCTTGATAAAAAAATAGAAGATATTTCCCTTTTAAAAATAAAAGATCTTGCCATATTTTTTTAGCTGATTATGTAAACCGTGGTGGAAAAAAATGTTTTTACCACAAGATAAAATTGATAATAAAAAGTATGGATGAATTTTTTTAATGGAATTTATGGATTAGAAGATATAAAAGAAAGAATTAGAGATTTAGATATTTTCTTACAATCAAAAATAGATTAGTATTAGAAGGTATTAAATTCCCACCTATGAATTTACATATGATGTTTTTTTAGGTAATCCTAGTTTGTGGTAAAAACAACATTAGCAAGATATATAGGTAAAATTCTTTTTTTGAAAGAGGTTTTTTTAAGAGAAAATAAATTTATAGAAGCTACATCAAAAGATTTAGTAGCAGGTGCTTTAACTGGTATTAAAACTTCAAAATTAATACAAAGTGCTATGGGTGGAGTTTTTATTTATAGATGAAGCTTATTCACTTGTTGATTGTGGACAGGCTGGTGCTGGAAGCTATAGCTATATTAATAAAAAGCTATGGAAGATCATAAAGATGACTTAGTTGTTATGTTTGCTGGATATACAAGAGAAATGGGAGAATTTGTTGATACCAACTCTGGTATAGTATCTCGTATTCAATATACATTTAAGTTTGAAAAATTATAATAAAGAAGAATTATATGAAATTTTTTTAAATTGAAATTAAAAAAATACTGGTATGAAAAATTAAAGAAGAAGATGAAGATGAAATAAAAAAATAAGAATGATTGATGATCTAATGAGTTATTCTTTATCTATTACAAATAGTGGTAATGGGCGTTTCGTAGATAGAGTTTTACAAGCCACATTAATAAACCATACTAAAAACCAAAAAAAGATAAACCCTTAGATAAAAATAATTACATTAGAAGATATACCTCTTGTTGAAAATATTGCACTTAAATAGAAATAAAAAAAGAACCTAATTTTTAGGTTCTTTTTAATAGTTAAGATGTGAACTACTCAGCAATAAATTACTAAAGCTTCTAATTTACATAGTAAACCAGAATTTCTTTACTACTTCAACGACTCTTGCTAAAAAAATGTTTTTAGTCTTACATTGTCTCCATAGTCGTTAGGTTCGGACTGTCCCTAGCCCTACCATGTTCAAAGATAAAGTATGAAACCTACAAAGAGGATCGCATATTAACCTAGCTTGGTTTTTCGCTAGGATAAATTCTAAACTTATATGCAATATTAGACTTCATAGATCCCACCACCTTTAATAATTATAATATATATTATATCACAAAAACAACTTTTTTTGTCAATAATAGAATTATTATATTTATTGTTTATAAAAATTCATCTCCCATATGAATAAGGGAGACTTCTTTTTAGAATTTATTAAAAAAAGTTGTATAATATTTAGAGTTGGTTACGAATGCAATTGTAGAGGGCAAAAACAACAAGATAAAGGTAATTAAAAGAGTATCCTACAGATATAGAAGCTTTAGAAACTTTAAGGTAAGGATAATGCTAATGGAAAGGTATAAAATACAAAAGGGCAACATCCATAGCTATCAATTTGCTATAGATGCTGCCACATAATTTAATAGATTTTATTGACTAACATAGAACCTTTAAAATGGAACATCGTCATCTCCAATATCATCCATTGCTCCCCACTGAGGCTGTCCATTGTTAACTGGCGTCTGCTGGAACTGAGGCTGTCCGTTGTTGTTCATTGGTGCCTGCTGGAACTGTCCATTGTTATTCATTGGTGCCTGCTGGAACTGAGGCTGTCCGTTGTTGTTCATTGGTGCCTGCTGGAACTGAGGCTGTCCGTTGTTGTTCATTGGTGCCTGCTGGAACTGAGGCTGTCCGTTGTTGTTCATTGGTGCCTGCTGGAACTGTCCATTGTTATTCATTGGTGCCTGCTGGAACTGTCCATTATTAGACTGGTTACTATCATCTCTGTAAGTAATAAACTTAATTTCACTTGCTCTAATCTTCCATGAAACTCTATTATTACCATTCTTATCCTGATATCTATCTGATATGGAAGAACCATTAACAGCTATCCAACAACCCTTACCTGTGAAATTAGCACAAGCTTCAGCTGTCTTACCAAAAGTTTCAACCCTGAAAAAATCAACTTCGTTATTTCCATTTTTATCTTTTCTACCCCTATCTACAGCCACATCAAAAGTGCATACAGCTGTTCCTGTGCTTGGGATATACTTCAACTCTGGATCCTTAGTCAATCTTCCCTACAATTGTAATGTTATTCATATTTTTACTCTCCTTCTACCTAACTTTTTTGGGAAGTTAGGATTTTTAAAAATAAATTTATATAAAATACTTAAAGTATAACTATATTATATCATAAACTTCACATAAAAGATAGGCTTTTTTATTTTTACAAAGTTATTATATCAGAAAATAATATAAAAAGTCAATCTATATTGACATTTTTATAAATTTGTGATATGATTTTCTTATAAATAATATAAAAAGGAGTTGATATTTGTGTTTTTTTAAAAAAATAAAAAGGTTATAATATCATTATCAGCTATTGCACTTATAATTATATCCATAATAGCTTTTTAATTATGTTAATATAGGCTTTTAAAAAGATAATAATACAAAAAGTTGGTGAAATAAAAAAATTGATAAAAAGGAAGTTCAAAAAAATACAGTAAATTTAACAAAAAGACAAGAGAGATAATATGTATAAAGATATATATATACCAAGTCAAGGATTAAAAAAACAAAGATTCCTCTTGATTGGAAATCTAAGTATGATGATAAATTTCAAACTTATTACTTTGAATTATCTCCTAATGCTCAATATAACCAAAATACATTTACAATAATGATTGCCATGAGGGTTGTAGATTTGGCAGAGGAATTTTATGATGGTGAAATTGGTATGAACAATGTAAAAGATGCACTTGTTGACTCAACAAAAAGCATCAATATTGTATACACCAGATGAAATTGATAGACCACTTCAAATAAGTCATATTAATATGGGAAAAACCATCAAATTTCAAATGATATGAGTTTTGAAATTATTAATGATTTAACATTTGTAAATGATTTAAACCCAATGGAGTCAATAAAAGGCTTATGGTGAAATTTTTTTATAAAAAAAGTTGGAAATAAAGCTATACAAATAATGGCTTATGGTCCTAATATAAAAAGAAAAAAAGACATAAGTTTAATAGGGGCAGAATTTGCAAAAAAATTTAAATGCTGGCAATTTAGATAAAAAAATATTTCATTAAAACCTTTGGATACAAAAAAATAGAAAAAGAAGAATACTCATTTTAAAAACCAATAAAAACTTTAATGTAACAGAAGGTAAAAATGGTACAGTTGTTAGATTAAATAAGGATCCAATAAAAGAGGATAATGGAATTATATTAACAGTCGGTGCAGATGGTGCTGATGCGTCAAATGATAAAATAAAACTAAAAAAAGTTTTATCTTATGATAAGCCAGAAGGAACACTATTTAAGTTTCCTTTTTTCATCATTATTAGATTTTTGGTGGACATAGAACAAATGAATCTTTACTGTTACCTACAATAAAAAGAAAGAATTTACAAGAGTTTCTGGTTTTTAATGCTGTTAAATATACATTAGAAATGGATCACGAAAATGTTCCAGAAGCAGATTCAAGTTTGCTTGAACATCCACTATATATGACAACTTATGTTGTTAAATTAAATAAAGATAGATTAGGTTTTGTTTCTGTTAAATATCCTAAAAAAATAGTAAAGATTTAGCAGAAAGATATTTAGAAAGAACAGTTAAAACTGTTAAATTTAAAAAAATTTTTGAAAAAAATAAGGAGTTTAATATTTATGCTTAGAAAATAGGAAGTATAGCAATGGTTAGTGCTTTAATTTTAACTTTATTTACAGCAAATAAAGTTGATGCAAATGAAAAATATAATAAAAAGATCACAATTTAAGAATTGCAATAAATAGGAATTGAACAAAAATGAAAAAAATATTCCAACTAAAGATGATTTTAAAGTCTTTAAAGAAAATAGTAGCAATAGATTCTCATATTAGAGATATTTCTGGTTTGGAATTTGCTGAAAATCTAGAAATTCTAGAGTTGTCAAGAAATGAAATAGTAGATGCTTCACCAGTAAAAAAAATCTAAAAATAAAAAAAGCCTTGCTATTACATCACAAGTTGCGGAAGTAAAGAAAACAGGAAAAAAATAGTAGATTATCCAGTAAGATATAGAGATGGAAGTATTTTTGGAACCTTATGACTTAGGGGAAAATGCAACTTTTGAAAATGGAAAAATAAAAAAATAAAAGATTTAACAAAGCCTACAAGTATAAGATTTTTGTCAGGTGATATGAGTGGTACAATAAATCTAGTAGACCAAGTAAGTAAACAGACGTTAATAAACGAAAAAGATGTCGTTACAGTAACAAAAAAATAGATGGTGAAAAAAATTAGAAGATTCAGTAGAGTCTGATCAAAGATTGATGAAAAATCCTCAAAAAGAAGCTAAAAAAACGTGCAGAAAAAAAGCATCTAAAGAAGAAGATAATAATATTGCAACATATGTAATAGGTGCTATTTTTATTAATAGGTTGTGCGATAATGGTGTATAAAAATACAAGGCATAAAGAAAAAAATAGAAAGGAGTATGAGGGATTTATCCCTCTTTTTTTAAAAATGAATAAAAAAATATTAAAAATCAATATTATTAATTATACCAATTATATTTGTTTTTATCAGGGTTGCAAGGGAGAACCAGATTTAACAAAAAGAAATGATTAAAAAAAGATGTAGAAAAAGAAATATTAAAAAGAAGGTGAATTTGACAGTATATCTAATTTTAAAAATTAGAGAATCTGAATTAAGTAAATCTGATATAAAAATTATTAAAAAGAAAAAAATATACTGAAAAAAATTCCAACAAAATCATATGATTTAAATTTTAACAAAACAAGTTTAGAATTAAATCAAAATGCCTACTACAGAGCAATATTTGCACTTCAAAAAGAAGATAAATGGACTTTAGCTTTTTCTTGTACCTAATAATAAAAGTGAATGGAAAACAAAGCCAAAAGGTGAAGTTTCAACTAAAACATATATTAAAAAGATTTAAAAAAACATTGAGTTTGATGGGTTTAAAAAGGGTATATAGGTGATGAGCAAACAACAACTATAAAAAAATAAAAGGACGTGACACAGATTTAAAATTATTGAGTGATATAATAACCCCTTGAAGTTGAAGTAAAAAAATGAATTTGCTAAATACAAAATCGACATGAGTATGAACTATAATTTTTAAAAATAATTGGGTTTTAACAGAAAAATATATATCAAAACAGGAAAATTGGAAACTTGAATTTATTAATGAGAATAAACCTGCTGTTCCAACTCCCGATAAGATCAAAGAACGTTTAACTAAAAAAAGAACAAATTTCTACCTACTGTATAAATCCTAATTTTGCAAAAAAATATATGTTTCAAATCCGAAGGAAAGAATTGATGCAAAAAGAGTTATTTTTTTAATTATGTGGTAATAGCTACTTATGATGTAATAGGTGATATAGAATATGTAGTAAGCGTACCATTTGAATATGATGCTGGCAATTGGTCTGAAAAAGAAATTGAAATAAATTATTCAAAAGCTACATTATTTGCAATGGGGAGAACATGAAATTATCTGATAATGAAAGTATAAAAAAATAGATTCTGTTGTTAAAAATAAAATATCTGGTAAATATACAAAAATCTGGTAAAACTGTTGATATAAAAAGGTAGTTTAGATATAGATAGAAAAAGATGATTTATATAATTTAAACCTTGTTGAAACAAATATGCAAGAAGGACAAAAACCTACATTTAAATATGCAGAAAGCAAAATATCAATAGAAAAAGGCTATAATTCTTGATGGTAAAGAGTTTAAAAGCACAAGCACAAACAGAGGATGAAAGTAAAAAAATACAATCAATTCTTCAAGATGATAAAGAAGAAAATAAAAAGAGAGCATTTAAGCTCTCTTTTTTTACTTTTTACAAGATATATATTGTAAAAAAATTATATAAGAAAAAAATTAATAATATTATAAAATAGAAGCCATTTTTCCAATATCTAATGTATTTAAAAAAAGCTTCCATATAATAAACTTATAAGTAAACTTAATATTAAGAAAATATGTGAATATAAAAAAACTACAAATATAAATTTATTTACTATTTTTAACATAATGGTTCAATAAGTAAACTTAGGTTTTCTTCCTTATCTTTACTAGAAAAAAAGTCCTTTGTTTAAATTATAAAACTGAAGAAATAATCCTAATGATCTAAATCTT